>OIEK01000089.1_pt1 | contig 53917 bp, 53 predicted proteins | sample 1581821 | NCBI WGS metagenome assembly OIEK01 (sample SAMN03281017, study PRJEB24777) | human gut metagenome | isolation source: fecal sample PR221 from 1 month old male Chinese infant, caesarean... | reverse complement strand
ATGCTGCTTTTTGTATCAAAAAGTTGTATAATATATATATGAAACATTTCATATTATAATTATATATTTTGATACATTTTGATATATATAGGATATATTTAATTTGAGTACAAAAGAACAGAGTATAGCACGTCAAAAGGAGAACTTAATATGGAATTAAAAACTCTAAGAAATTCACTTCAAGAAGATATTAATTCTTTTGAATTAGCCCTTAAACAGGTAAAGATTTAGATATTTGGATTGAAGAATTACAATCTAGTTTAAAAGCCAATTATTATGGCCATGTTATTGATGAGAATACTTTTAATATTTTATGGAATAAATATTTTGGAGGAAATTAATAATGGACTTTACAAATAATCCTATTGATAAATCTAAAGTATATGGTGGTAAAAATGGTAATAAAATCGCTATATTAATTAATAACGAACCATATATGTTGAAATTTCCGCCTATTAATAATATAAAAGGACATGAAATATCCTATAAGAATGATTGTATTAGTGAATATATATCGTGTCATATTTATAATGCACTAAATATTCCCGCCCAAGATACTCTTCTCGGTACATTTTCTATGAGTAATGGAACTCAAAAAATTGTTGTTGCTTGTAAGGATATAACTGAGCCTAATAAAAAGCTTGTAGACTTTGCTTCTCTAAAAAATACTATTATTGATAGTGAACATAATGGATATGGTACAGATTTAGAAGATATATTAAACACCATTAGAGAACAAACTAGAATAGATTCTAGTTTACTAGAAAAAAGATTTTGGGATATGTTTGTGGTTGATACTCTTACAGGAAACTTTGATAGACATAATGGTAATTGGGGATTCTTAATAGATAATAACAGTAAAGAATGGTCATTGGCCCCTGTGTATGATTGTGGTTCCACATTATTATCAGCCTCTTCTGATAAACAAAAACAACTTTGCTTAGATGATCAGCAAGAAATGTTAAAAAGAATATATGAATATCCAACATCAGCTATTTATTATAATGATGCTAAAATCAATATGTATAGATTTCTACAGGAATATGATAATCCTGTATTAGCTAAATCATTAAAAAAGATTGTCCCTTTAGTAAACAGTGAACTAATTAATCCAATTATTGATAAAACTCCATATATTAGTGATATTAGTAAAACATTTTATAAAGAATTTTTACAAAAACGTCATGAATTAATCTTAGTACCTGCACTAAGTCGGATTAAAAAAAAATGAATTATTAAATACTGTTGCTCCATTAAAAATTTCATTGTCTAAACCAAAAGAGAGAGGAGGATTAGAACGATGAAATTAGGCTATATTCGAGTGAGTACAAAAGAACAGAGTATAGCACGTCAAAAAGAAGAATTATTAAAACATGGAGTAGAAGAACGATTTTTATTTATAGATAGAACATCAGGTAAATCTTTCAATCGTGAACAGTATCAAATTCTAAAGTTAGCTTTACGTCAAGGTGATGAACTATATGTACATGAACTAGATCGATTAGGAAGAAATAAAAAAGCAATTTCTGAAGAACTACAATATTTTAAAGAACATAATATTATTGTACGTATTTTAGATGTGCCAACTACAATGATTGATTACTCTACTTTTACTGATTCGATTGCTAAATCTATGCTTGAAATGATTAACAATCTTCTCATTGAAGTATTGTCTACTCTTGCAGAACAAGAACTAGCTAAATTACACAAAAGACAGTCTGAAGGTATTCTTGCTGCTCATATAAAAGGTGTTAAATTCGGACGTCCTTGTATTCCATTTCCTGAATCTTTTTCTATCATCTATGATGGATGGAAAAATAAAGCATATACTGCTGTTGAAGCTAGAAGAAAATTAGGCATTACTCATTCAACATTTTATCGCATGGTAAAAAAATATGAATCATCATTAGAAAATATTAAAACAACAAAACAATAAATTATTTTATCGTTTTATTGTTTTAACAAGAAGAAATATATTGATTGATTGGGAGTACCAATTTGACTATGGAGCAATTAGAATTATGTGGCTATTGTGGTCACAAACCAACAATTTCTGTATACTTTAGTTTACGAGATCAAACCATTTCATATCATATTGAATGTCCGTATTGTCATCATGATGAAGTAGTATCATCTTTAAAAAATGAGGCAATCAGAAAATGGAACTATTTATTTCCTAGCCTTTTTCATTTGAATGATTAGTGTATTTATAATAGAATAGAAAGTGTTCGTAGCACCGTACACGAAGCTACGCAAAGATTGTGTACAATTACCAAGTTGCGTGAGGTGTATTATGAATATCGGTTTCTATTTTATAAAATCTGATTTTTTTAAACTTGTTAACTCTGGATTAGAATGGATGGATTCTAAGACTAACAAGCATATGTATTTTGTATTACCATTTAAAAATGAATTATGGGCGATCCCGCTATCTAGCCAATATGATAAGTATAAGAATTGGTATAATGAGGCAAAACAACTTAATAAAAAAAATAGATTTCTTGTGTTTGTTAACGTGATGAATAGAGATGGGGTTCTTCTAATTCAAAACGCTTTTCCTATCAATGAACACTTTATTGATAGAGAAGCTTTTGATCATCATAATAAACACTTAACTCTACCTTTAGACCTCATTCAGTTCGTGGAAAAACGGCTAAAACTAATGAATACGTATGAAGAGAAAGGAATATTAAGCTTTCATGCAGATTTAAGCTTAATCCGTAATATTTTACATAAAGATAGCGGTAAACTATAGGTTTACCGCTATCTTTTGATTATAAGCCCTGGAGGCAGAAAGGTTTAATTGTGAGTTATATCAACTTTAATAATATTCAGTTGACAGAAGTGTGTAACCGATTAGGTTTACCTATTATTAAACATGGATATGGTGGAAATTATAAAGTAAAAAAATTTTGGAGGCTTGATTATTAAAGATTCCTATTTCTATCAACATAGTACTGGAGAAAAAGGGGGCGTTATAAAATTTGTAATGTTAACAGAAGGCTGTTCATATCAAGCAGCTATTGAACTAATTAAAGAGATATTTAATGATGACATACCTCAAAACAGTGCTATTTCAGAAACTCAACATTCTGTTTCTGAAGATAAGAAAAAAACGAATATATTATTTATCCCACCTGCCTGGAATAACGAACATAAAATTATTAATTACCTTGAATCCAGATGTATATCAAGGGATTTAATTAATCAAGAGATTAAGGCTAATCGAATAAAAGGGGTATCTATTAAGGGTCATCTTAATGTTGCTTTTTTATGTTATGATTTAACAGACCATACTCTTATAAAAGGAGCTATTATTAGAGGCGTAGAAGGTTCTTTTAAAGGGAACCTAATAGATTCTGATGGTGATTATGGATATTGTATAGGGCCTAATCAATCATCAGTTAAATCTATCTATATTTTTGAGGCGCCGATAGATCTTTTATCCTATTTAACCATGTATCAACAAGATCCAAATATTGTTTATACTGCTATGGGTGGTGTTAAACCTAGAGTAGTTGAAAAACTGATTGAACGATTTAATCCTAGCTCTATCACGTGCTGTACGGACAATGATATAGCAGGAAATAAATTCTATAATGAACTCAAACATTTATATTCTAATTTAAGAATACGACGTCAAACTTCTAAATCAAAAGATTGGAATGAAGATTTACAAAATCTACAATCCTAAAAAGTATGTGCATTAGATAGCATCTAATGCACTATTTTTTTATAATTCTTGTCCATGATGAGCCATTTCTTGAATATCTTCTGCGGTTAATTCTTTGGTTGCAACGAAGCCACCTTCATTAGAAATTACAATATTATCTACTTTTCGTTCAATTTTATTAGCAATATTTCCTATAATTTTGGATTTATTTAGACTTGTAGCATACGATTTTTGTTCTGGTCTTGCCTGATTTGCATTAGGTAATTTGTGTTTTTTATCTATATTTTGTTGAGCTTTATTAGTATTATCTCGATTATCTATACCATTATTATTGATAATTATACTCTTGTCCTTTATACGGGCTATTACTGTATCGTTAGGTATAGTATTAAGGTATTGTAGGATTCTATCATACTTTTTAGCTTTAGCTTGTAATGGTTTAATCTTCCCATATAGCGGTTTAATCTTATCATTAATTTCTTGATTATGTTCAATGATAGCTTGTTTTTTTTGCTCTAATAAGTCTGAAGGAATCTTAGATTCTAATGTTACTAAATCTGCTTTAGCTTTATTAAACTTTTCTCTACCATCTACACTTAACAGACCTTCTTTTTCTTTCCAAAGAGAGTTTTCAATAATAGATTTTAATGATTTAGCTTTTTTTGAGTACCCTTTTACGATTTGATTTTTGGCCCATGTTTCAATAGCTTGTTCAGGAACTTGATCTTTACGTAATTCTTTAATTTCATTTTGTAGTTGCTTTGCAGCTTCAATATTTTGATATTTTAAATCACCGAAATAATCTTTTAAATTGACAGCATATACGACATTTTGATTATAAAATTCTTGATATAATTCTTCTTGTTGCTTTCTAATTTCTTTACTCATTTCATTATGGATTTTATTAATTTGTTCTGGTTCTATATGTTTTTGTAAATTTTTTTCTTGATAATATTGAGCCGCAGGAATCCTACGTTGTGGTTCAATATTATCAAATTTTGTAGCTTCAGAAAAACGGCCTTCTTCAATGAGGGCTTTTTTTTGATTCTTAAAAGAACGATGATCAACACGTTCTTGCATATCAAAATCTTTATAGTATTTATTCGTTAAATCAGCAGCTCTTTCTCTTAATTTATGTACAGTTGCCTTTTGCATAAATTCACGACTTTTACAATATCCAACTGGAAATCCATCTGTTTCTGTGTATCGTGTAAAGTGCCACTTTGGATCATCATAAGTACGGTCTTTAGTTAATTCTCTTTCATTGAACATAATATGAACATGAACATTATCATGTTCAGGGTCTGATGAATCTTTAGAATGAATTGCATAGCTATATGTAAATTTTTCTCCGAATGTTTCTTGGCAAAATTCTTGCACCAAAGATTCATTCGCCCATAATGGCAACTCTGATGGTAAGGCCCATGTAATTTCTCTATATGCATTTCCATTTGCTCGTTCATATAGAGAAGCTGCTTCCCAATAATGATGAGGGGTAGGGGCCCAATCTGGCATATTACCAGAACCATAAGCTAAAAGATCTTCACGATTTTTATATGCTCCATCTCGATCAATATAATCAAAGTGTGCGGCTGCATTCAATTTTGAACCATATTTAGTTTTAGGTTGTGATTTTATATTGAATGAGTAAGTTGCCATTTTGTATCCTAAAAAATTTACTATTGCCGAAGGCTATTGAACGAAGTGAACCCTCCACGGGAAGTGGCCCATGCGCATTTCTGTGGTTTTTGTGAGCAAAAATCTGAAGAAGAAATAGAAATGCTTAAATGGGCATTCTGTCTATTTCTATTTTACTAAATTGTCTGATTTTCGTAAATAGAGTGGTGAATCTATTTTCAATAAATAGGTGAGCCATAAAAAAAGAGAAGCCCTGTGAGCTTCTCTTTTTGCTGTATTGGTAAAACCAATACAATGAGATGATATACTTTTCTATTTTTTCTAATGACGGTTCTAATAATTTGATTCTGCTTTTCGTATATTAGTGATATATTCCTTTAATGCTTTTACACCATCTTCTGAATAAGGAACACGACGAGCCAAAAAATCATCTTTATAAAAATATACTATACGTTCAGTTCCGTTTCTTCCACCACCATCATTAAACAAATCAGTATTATTTCTAATAAGTTCTACTATTTGTTTGGAAAATTCTTTATTCATATCTTGTTCTGTTCTACTATTTGTATTTTGTAGTTTATTTCTGAATGCTTCAATTTCAGAAACAGAAGAGTATGTCATCTGACAACTTGATGTTCTGAAATTTTTGTGTCCATAAAAAATTTCTTCGCCACTTGTAATTAGTGATAATGGTTGATTACAACATGGACATAATATTTCTTGTTTCGTCTTTTTTTCTTTTACAACTTTCGACGGTTGATTGGTTGTTAAAGTTGGTATCTGATTTTCTTCAGATTTTGATTTTTTCTTAACAACTTTATTTTTTACTTCTGTACCACTCAATGATACTCCAGATAATTTGTTATCTGGAAATGTATCTTGAATTTTAAATGGTTTAAATACAAATCGTAACTGTTTAATAAATCGACCCTCTCTAATTTTTTCAACTTTCAAATCTTTGAAAATTGTACTTAATGATTTAACCGCAGGTGAAATTATCTTTTGTGTAATTTTACGCATATCGTAAGAATCAGGAATATCTAGTATGTGCCGTAAATATTCCACTTCAACAATATATACACCTGTTTTTTTAAATTGTTGTAATTGCCGATATAAATTCTTAGTGTATTTAGATTGTAGTTCAGTATATTCTTTTAGTTGCATGACTGTAAAATTTTGAGTTAACTCATTGATCATGTAGGCAAACTTAGGATTGACTGAAATTGTAATTTGTTTAGTAATGATATTACCTTCAAATTTATCAAATAATATAAATCCACCAAAAGTAGTATCAGTTTCATAATAAGCAGCTACTCTAATTAATTTTTGATATGTTTCTTTTATTATGCTGATTAGTTCACTTTCATCATACACTGTAATATTACTGATTCTTTTTAAATCATTAAAAGTCAAAGTTAATTCATTTAATCCATGATCTTTCATAATAGCACAAATAGCAAAGAATACATTAGATTCTCTTGCATTTAATCCCTTTAATGTTATTTGATTTAAATCATTATGATATTTTAATAACAATGCGCTTATTTTTTCGTTCCATCTTTGCCTCCTGGGCTTATATTCATATGTATAAAATTACAATATCGAAGAAAATAAAACTATTGTTAATTTATTTACACAAAGTATACTTTATTATATGTGCCTAAGTCAAGTTTACTAGGGTACTTAATTATTTATAAAGTATTACTTCTTAATATTACCTCAAAAAATGGGTATATAAAAATCTTAAATGTACCCTTTTTTTGAAATGATTAAAAAATATCTTTTTAATTAGATAATATCTGTATTTCTTCTATTAAAGTACCCATTTTTTGTAACTAAAAAAATTAGGTATTTTTTACTATGGGTACATACCTATAAATCTAGGTAGAATATAGGTTTATACCTGTGGATAACTTTTATAAATCTAAGTTTTTTACAAAATAACCTGTGGATAAATTCAAAAAACAGGTACATTAAATTCAAAAACGGATACATTAAATTCAAAAAATAGGTACATCAACCTCAAAAATGGGTACATATGGGTCTGAAAATCCCAGTATTCATGCACCTCGGGCCACCCCCCTAAAAAATGAAGAAAAAAAGGATATAAAAAACTAATTAGAAAAAAAAGGGCATTTTTTTCTGATTGTTTTTATTCAAAATTCTAATTCTTATGTTTAACAGTACAAAATAATAATTTTAATCAGAACTCAAAATAGTATTTCATATTATTTTAAAATAATATGAGTTTTTTAATTGTCATTCACTGAATTATAGATTATGATATAGTGAGATAATTTAATTATCTGGTTTTATTTCTCATATTAAAAAAATGGAGGTATTTTCTTTGACAGATTTTAAAGAAAAAGGCACTGCCTTAGATCCGTTCCTGAAAGGTAGAGAAGAACACTTCTCATACGTCGAGCGAATTTTAGATAGTGCAAACACATTCAAGAAGATTGCTGTTGGTGCAACGCTAGTAGCGTTAGTAGCATCTATATCAGCAGGCTACTTGGCAACACGGAGTGAATATATTCCGTTTATTATTCGTGCAGATAAAGTTACAGGTTATACTGATGCTGTAGGCCCTGTAACACAGCAAGAATATAAGCCCACTGAGGCAGAGACAAAGTACTTCTTAACGGACTTTATTAAAAAAGTTCGTACAGTACCACTTGATCCAGTGGTATATCAAAAGAACTGGAAAGATGCTCAAATATTCTTAACAGAAGGAGCAGCTAAAAAGCTTAATGCTATTAGTGAATCACAAGGCCATTTCAGTAAACTTGGCTCTTCTACAGTAGAACCTACTGTACTCGGTATTACTCGTTTGTCTAATTCGGATAATACATATCAAATTCGTTGGCAAGAAGTAGATTACGGTATTAATAGTGGTCAAGGTACTCAACAAAACTATATTGGCACGTTTACTATTAAAACTGGTGAATTAGGAACTGAAGCTGATTTGTATAAGAATCCACTTGGCATTAAAATTACAGATATTTCTTTCAGTCTTGAAAACGCTGCACAAAGCAGTGAACCTGCTAAAAAGGCTAATACAGCACAACAAAATCAGAAGGCAGGTGACAAATAATGCAATCTAAAGCTCGTAAATTATGTATTGCTATGTCACTTGCAACTATGTGCATAGGTGGTACTTCGTTTGCTGCTATTGAACCTGGTTATATTACGCCACATGATAGTAATTTAACAGGCTCCAATGTTGTCTATACGTATGATTCTAACAATCAATTTAAAGTGCGTGGTAAGCTAGGGTATTTAACGGACTTAACACTTGGTCGTAATGAAAAACTAACTAGCATCGTTGCAGGTAATACTGATGATTGGAAAGTATCAACGGCTGTAGTTGATCAAACACCTCATGTATACTTAAAACCTGTAGTGAAAGAAGCTAAAACTACAAACTTGATTGTTAATACTAATAAACGTTCGTATCGTTTTATTGTTAGACAAGATGAGTACTATGATGATGTTGTATCTTTTAACAATCTAACTCCTGCTGTAGATTCAACCACTACTATTAGTCAAAGTAGTACTCAAAAAGATTCTACTGGTACAGTAGAGCAAATCAATCGTGATTATAAGTATGAAAAAGCACAAAATGTACGAAAAACGTTAATTCCTAATAGTATTTGGGATGATGGTATTAAGACATATATTGAAGTTCCTACAACAAACATTAGAAATTTACCTGTAGTATACTCTGTTGATAAAAAAGGCAAATTATCTATGGTAAATAGTCGTTTGCAAGGTCATTATATTGTCATTGATACCGTGTTAGCTCGTTTACAACTACGTTTTAAAACAGATTCGTATTTAACTGTTGTCAATAATAAAGAAGCAGGTATTAAACCTGTTAAGGTGAAAGAGTTAAATCAAACACTTAATCAAGGTGGTATAGCGTCTGCTGTTCCTAATGATGAAGTAGGTATTCCTCTTCAATCAGTAAATACAGAACAAATTAAGATTGATAAACAACGTAAATCGTCTGATTTAGATCAAGTTAAACAGGCCTTACAACAATCTATTAAAGATACAGTTAATCACGCTAAACTAGATGTACAAGGTAAACCACGTATTATTATTACTCGTGATAGTGATAATAATCCTGTTAGCAATGTAACTAGTGTTGCAACAACAAACTCTAATCATTCAATTGATTGGGTTCCTCTAAAAGATAGAATTGCTAATCTTCAGAAAGGAGGGGCTAAATAATGGCTATTAGAGATTTGTTTAATAAAGTATTAGGCAAACGTGAACCTGATGAATATACTGAATTTGATTCTGAAACAGAATCTGAATTTGGTGATTCTTCTCGTAATGAACATAAACCCGATGAGGAACAACTTAATGATACAGAAAGCTTTGATGATGATGTAGAAGCCGCTACATTCTCTAATGATGATACTAAACCTGCTGTAAAAGGCTTTAAAAAAGGCGCTGTATATGGTGCTATAGGCCTTATTGCATTTGGTTCAGCTGCTGCTATGGTAATGCATAATATGGATAGTGGTAACAATAAGACTAATTCTAATCAAGCAAGTTCTTCTGTTGGCGTGAATAGTGCTAATGGCGGTGCTGTAGCAGGCCCTGATTTAGGATTTGATTCTTATGCATCAATGGGTCAGTATGATAATGAGAAAAAACTAGATGCAGCCTCTAAGAAAAAACCAGGCGCACCTGGTTCTGGTAATACTGTAGGTACGCAATCTGTACCACAAGCAAGCGGTAATAATACCGTTAGACAAGTTCCTAATCGTGTAGGAACAGGTTCTTATAATGCTTCTGCTCCAGTTTCTAGTGGTGGTTCTTCTAACTATCAATCGGTATCTGGAAATGCAGGTGGTAGTTCTATTACAAGCCGTAATAATCCATATGCTAGTGCTATTGCGTTTGCATTAAGTGGTGGTAATGCTGTTACTGATTCTGTTTCTAATTCTAATTCTAGTGATAGTTCTGATTCTAGTTCTTCTACAACAGCAAGTACTCCTGATTACAGTAGTTATACATCCGCTGATCGTGTGTTGCTAACAGGTACTCTTGTACCAGTAACACTTATAACTGGTATTGATTCCTCACTTAATGGCTCTGTAACAGCGCAAGTTCGTGAAAATGTGTATGATTCTATTACAGGCTCTTCTATTTTGATTCCTGCTGGCTCTCGCTTAATTGGTGAATATGACGGTAGTGGAATGAATGCAGGTCGTGTATCTGTTAAATTTACTCGTATTATGTTCCCTGATGGTAATAGTGTTGCTTTAAACAATTCGCTAGGTGTTGATGCAATGGGCTTTGGTGGTGTAAAAGATTTGTATTCTGAACATACTGGTAAAGCTGTTGGCGCATCCTTTATCACCAGTCTATTAGCAGGTATTGCAGGATCTTCTAGTGATGGAAGTGGTTCAAATGAACGTTCATCTGGTCAAGAAGCCATTAATCATGCAATTTCTAATGTGTTAAACACTGGCAATGAAATTGTTAAGAAAAAATTGGAAGTCGGTGCAACGGCTATTATTCGTCCAGGATTTGAATTTAATGTCATGTTAAATTCTGATTTAGCCCTAGAACCTTATTATGGTGAATAGTTATGATTAGGGTTCTATTGGCCTTAATTACATTATGCGTTGCGTTAGCTTGTTCAACCCAACTATTAGCCTCTTATGTTCATTATGATCCACTAATAGGGCAACCTTTATTTACTATTGGTACAACGCCTTATTATTGGTTTTTCAAATATTTAGTCTGGATTGCTTTATTTGGTAAATATGTACCTTCATTAGTAATGAAGTCTGCATTACCTTTATTAGTTTGGATTGTTGCTATGATTGGTGTTAGCTTTGCTAACATGAAAAAACCAGTGAAAGACTATCATGGTAATGCATCCTATGCTGAATTTGCGGATATTAAGAAAATGGGATTCTTCCCAAAATCTGGTGTTATTTGCGGTATTCAAGAAACTGGCTTGCTCCGCAAAGAAGCACTGACTAATATATTAGGAACATTGATTTCACCTCAAAAAATTAATTCATGGCTAATGACATGGGGTAAAAAGCTTGGTTTATACAAATACAAGTATATTAAGCATGATGATAAGCATCATATGATTGTCTTAGCCCCAACTCGTTCTGGTAAAGGCGTTGGCTTAATTGTTCCAACACTATTAGGAGAATGGAAAGGGTCTTGTATTGTAACCGATATTAAAGGTGAAAACTGGGGGATAACCGCAGGCTATCGTCAAAAAGTAATGGGGCAAAAGGTTATAAAATTTGAACCTACAGCATCTGATGGCACGTCTGCACGATTTAATCCGTTTAATGAAGTTCGATTTGGTACAAAATATGAAATTAGTGACATTCAGAATGTCGCAGGGATTATTGTTGACCCTGAAGGGAAAGGCGATTTGGATCACTGGAAATTATCTGCTCGTAACTTGCTTGTAGGATTGATATGTCATATGCATTATGCACATATTATTAATCCTACAGAAAATGCACCTCTAACGTTAAATCAATTAGCAAGTACATTAAAAAATTCATTAGTACCAGATCCAGATAATCCTGGAAATTATAAAGCGTTAGGGTTCTTTGAATCCGTTGAATCTTTAACGCAATATAAACATTGGCCAGAAGAAGGTATGCCAATGGAAACGATTGATGCTGATCGTAATAGTAAAACCTATGGAGAACGCAAAATGATTACTGTCACTACAGAACATATGCGTACTTTATATCCAGAAGCTACTAATCTAACTGTTCCAGGTCTTAATACAACGCATCCTATTGCGTTTGAATCGTTTATTGATATTGCTTCAAAAGCGGAAAATGAACGGGCTTCCGTTGTTTCTACCGCTAATGCCTTATTAACCCTATATTCTGATCCTGTTCTTGCTATGAATACATATGAAAGTGATTTCACATTGTATGACATTATGAACTATAAGGATCCTGTTACGTTATATCTAATTACTCCGCCTTCTGATATTAAACGTATTCAACCATTATTCCGTCTACTTGTTGAAATGATTGTTCGCCATAATACTCGAGATATGAAATTTGAAAATGGTAAACAAGTTGATACCTTTAAGCATAGGTGTTTATTGTTGCTTGATGAATTTCCTGCACTTGGTCGTATGGATACCTTTGAAGAACAGTTAGCATACATTGCGGGGTATGGATTAAAAGCGTTTATGATATGTCAAGGTTTACCACAGTTACAAAAAATTTACACAAAAGAAAATTCTATTGTAACTAACTGTCATATTCAAATCTTTTACGCTCCGAATGATACGGTTACAGCCGATGAAATTGAAAAGCAGCTTGGTAAATATACTGAAGAAGTTGAAACTTGGTCTAAACAACCTGGATTCTTTCAAGGTAAATCTCATAGTAATAGCTACATTGCAAAAAGTTTAATGACGGCTGACGAATCAAAACGGATGGGCGATAAAGAATTAATTTTTATGACTGGCGAAAAGCCTATTTTGACTGAAAAAGTAAAGTATTATATGGATTCGTATTTCAGTTCTCGTGTTATGAATGCACCTGCTAAATCAGATGTTATTTCAAAATTAAACTCTCCTAACACACAACCTACAACTCTCACACAAACACAACCAACAACACAAGAAACTAAACATTCCATTGATACGATAGATGATATTGTAATTGAAAAAATAATTTAGGTGATGATATGGCTAAAAAAAATACGCTATTTACAGCGTTAAAAAAAATCTATTGATGCAAAAAAACGATTAGAAAAACATGATAGTGCGATTATTAAACATGAACAAGAAATTGAACGTCTTAAAAGTTTAATCTTTAAAAGATAGTTTAATAGCTGAAGCTACAGGTGCTAATGAAATGTTTTCAGAATTTGGCTTTGAGAGCGTTGAAATTCGTCTTGGAGCCTTATTATATGCCAATGAGTATATAAAGGCCTCTGAGGACGAAAATAGGGCCTTAGATGAGTTCTATACGAAAGGAAAGGCGTACTTAGAATCTCTATCCTCTGAACCATCTGAAGTTATTAATTCAATTGGTGAATAAGATGACTGAAACAAATACACAAGAAGCTATTAATAAAAAAGTTAATAGTATGCTTGAATTTTCTTTTGGTCGATTATGGCCTATATTACAACAAGATACAATTGGGGAAGTGTATGTTAATGAAGATGGCTATGTATTTGTTAATGATTTAACCACAGGAAAACAAAAAACAGATATATACTTATCTCCGTCTGAATCTAAAGTTCTTATTGAGGCGGTGGCAGGTGCTGTTAATGAAGTGATTAATAATGATCGTCCACATTTGGGGTGTGAATTGTATTCGTTAAATGCTCGTTTTCAAGCACAGTTACCACCGCTAGTTAGGAATCCAACATTTATGATTCGTAAAAAAGCATCTACTATATTCTCGTTTGAAGAATATATTCAAAAGGGGTTTATTACAAAAGAAGGCGCTGATTATTTAGTTAACGCCGTAAAAGAACATAAAAATATATTAGTAACAGGCGGGACTGGTACAGGGAAAACTACATTTCTTAACACATTATTGAAGTGTGTTGAATTATATACGCCATATGATCGAACGGTTATTTTAGAAGATTTAAGCGAATTACAATCCAATATTAATGATTGTTTACGAATGCAAACAAGAGTAGATGCTGATCCGAATAAAAGCGTAACGATGCAAACATTGATTTGGCTATCTATGCGTAATTCTCCAAATCGAATTATCGTTGGGGAAGTTCGTGATGGTTCTGCTTACGATTTGTTAAAAGGATGGAATACTGGACATCCAGGTGGATTTGGAACAACTCATGCAAATGGGGCCTTAGAAGGATTAGATCGTTTGGAATCGTTAATTTATGAAAATCCAACGGCTAAAGGCAATTTTAGACAATTGTTAGGTCAAGCCGTCAATATAATTGTTGATATTGGCCGTATTGATATTCCTAACGGCCCTTCTAAACGCTTTATTCGTGACATTATTGAAGTGAAGGGGTTTAACCGTCATACAGAATCATATGACACAAGTACTATTTACCATAAGGAAGGAAGTGAACTATGATGAGCCGTCACAAGTATACTCATAAAGATATTAAAAATCCGTTTGAGCTTTATGAGCCAGATGTTGACGATATAAGCGTAACTTTACCCACCTCTGATGAATCTGAACAGGATGACACAATGGATGTTGAAAAAATAGATAAACCTGTTAAAGATATGACAAAAGAAGAGAAATTCAAATACTATGCGGAAAAGCGTGTGAATACAATCCTAAGAGAATTAGCAGGATTAAGTGATATGGCCTCTACTTATGCAGGTGTATATGACAAAACTATGGTAGATGCTATGATGATGACTATTTCATCTGCTACTAATTCCACTAAGGAAATATTTCAGAAACGGGCCCATGTATTACCAACATTTTCATTTGATTAATGCTGATTTAAGAAAGGATTCTTTTATGAACTCTACAAAATTAAAACAACAAGCTAAACGTGTTACTACTATGGTAGGTTCCCAGATGATACTAGCAGCTGCTACGATGCAGACCTTCGCTTATAGTACAGAAGGAGCTAATGGTATCGGTGGTCATCCTTGGCCTTGGACAACATTTTTAAAATCATTAATGGAACACATTACAGGCCCATTACCTATGATTTTAGGTATTATGGGGATTGTTGGGGCAGCGATTGCTTTGTTCTCTGGTAATGGTGGTGATGGTACTCGTAAATTTATCTTGTTGATTTTCGTTATTTCTATTGCGTTAGCCGCTCCTTCCTTAATGGATATGCTTTCCTTAGGGGCCACTGGTTCTGGTTTCGTAATTCCTTAACATGATGTGAATATAAGCCTATAAGGCAGTTAGGTGTAGTGAATGAAAAAGCTATTAAGCACAATATTCCTCTCCTGTTCTCCATTTGTGGCCTTTGCGAGTAATGGTGGAGCGGCTTCGCTCCCTATATACGATTTAATATTGTTGCCACTCTCATTAGAATTTTCAGGCCGATTACCCTTAGCTCTTGGTACGATTGGCCTTGCTGTTGCAGCCATTACCTTTTTAAGTGGCTGTCATCATCAAGAAGGTGCTAGACGATTTTTTGGGGTCATATTTGGCGTAGGAACCGCAATCGCGGCTCCACAAGCCATTGCAATGATTACAGGGTGTTTAATTCCCTAAGGAGGCAGGATGGTCGAACGTGATTACAGAACAGGTGAAGCCCCTTTATTTAGGGCTTTATATGTTCGTCAAACTTGGGGTGGTGTACCTCGTAATTTGTTTCTAATTAATGTATTAACGTGCGTATTCGCTGTTATTATTTTGGGAACATGGTTTATTGGTGCTATTGGTATAGCCCTCCACTTTTTATTTAGATACTTTACGTCACAGGACGCTGATTTTTTTAATGTATTTACACATTATTTACGGTCTAAAAACTATTATAGGGCCGAATAAGACTATTATAGAAAGGTGTTTATTATATGGGATTGATGTCTAATTTTCGCTTTCACAAAAAGAATTTTGTGAAACGTGATCCAAAATTAAGCGAATATATCTCTTGGTTACGAATTGATGAATCAGGCATTGTATATAACAAAGATGATTCAATGCAGTTAACATTTAAGTTCCGTGGCCCTGACCTTGATTCCTCTACTGTTGAAGAATTGCAGTCATACCACGCAGCTATTAACAATATTATTAAAAGTGCTTCTACTGGTTATGTATTCTATATGGAAAACCAACGCCATGCATCTGAAGCGTATGATACCGCTGATTTTCAAGCTCCACTAACAAAAGGTATTGAAACAGAACGTGAAAATTTCTTTAACAGTGGCAAACAGTTTGAAAATGATTATTTCTTTACAATTTTGTATCATCCTAATTTTGATATGACAAAGAAATTCTTATCTTTCTTTGAATCAAAAGAAGAAACTACAAAGAAGCATAATCAGTACTGGAAAGAAATTGCTAAAGCAACCAGTGATTTTATTGAAGAAACCAATAAAATGCTTGATATGTTCAATGATATATTCCTTGATGTTAAAGTGTTGACACCAGATGAAACATTAGAGTACTTACACAGTACTGTATCTGATCATCGTCAACCGATTAAAAATATTCCAACTATGTATTTATCTTCCTATTTGTTGGATTCTCCATTAGTTGGTGGTTTTGAACCTAAACTTGGTGATAAACATATGCGGGTTATTTCTGTTACTAGCTTCCCGCCAATTACTCATCCAGGATTCTTTGATATTCTAAACCGTTTAGGATTTGAATATCGTTGGTCTAGTCGCTATCATGCATTGTCTAAAATGGATGCTATGCAGGTATTAAAAGATATTGAAGATAACTTTAGACAACAAGCTAAAACTATTTTACAGTATGCTGTTGAAGCGATTCGTAATAAAGAAACCAATCAAGTTAACGAATCTATGCTGAACTATGCAGATGAAGCTAAAATAGCTCAACAATTATTAGAAACAGATGCTGTTGGGTATGGTTACTACACAATGACATTGGTTGTCCTTGATAAAGACCCTGAAATGGCTGATAAAAAAGCAGCCTTTGCGTTAAAAGAAATTCGTCAAGAAGGCTTTACGGCGCAACTTGAAACGACCAATGCAATGGATGCTTATTTTGGTTCTATTCCAGGTATGTGGGAATATAACGTCCGTAAATACCTTATGGCATCCCTAAATTTCTCTCACCTTGCCCCGACCTCCGCAGTGTGGTCAGGAGAGAAAAAGAATAGCCATTTAAAGGGGCCTGTATTGCTTCATACGGTGACAACTGGGAGTACTCCGTTCCGCTTGTCTTTACACGTTGGTGACGTTGGACATACGTTTGTTGTAGGGCCTACAGGGTCTGGTAAATCTGTACTTCTTAATATGATAGAAACACATTTTACTAAGTATCCTGGCGCTCGTGTATTTATTTTTGATGTTGGTTCTTCCTCTAGGGCTGTAACAAAAGCTATGGGTGGTAACTTTTATAACATTATGGGGGATGATAACCCATTAGCCTTTCAACCTCTTTCACGGATTGATGAAGATGTTGAATTTATTTGGGCTAATGATTGGATTATTAATTACCTCACGATGGAAAATGTAAAGATCGATCCAATTGTAAAAACTACAATTCATGAAGCTTTAAAATCGCTTCGTGAAATGGAACCTTCTTTGCGTACACTGACATCCTTCCAACGCTTAGTTCAAAACCATGCCATTCGTCAAGCCTTAGCGCCTTTGTGTGAAGGGGGTACCTATGGTGGCCTCTTTGATAACAGTACAGATAAATTTGGTGAAGGTAATTGGCAGGTATTTGAAATGGATGAAGTCATGAAAATGCCTAATATCGTCCCTAGCGTACTTGATTTCTTATTCCATAGAATTGAAGGTCAATTACGTGAAGATGGGGCGCCAGGCCTCATTATATTAGATGAATGTTGGCTATTCTTTGCAAATCCTATCTTCCAAAGTAAAATTCGGAAATACTTTAAAGATTTGCGTAAAAAGAATACGTCTATCATTTTTGCAACGCAAAACTTATCTGATATTTCGGCTAGTCCTGAACTTGCTAATACAGTTCGTGAAAACTGTCCGACACAAATTTATTTGCCTAATCCTAAAGCAACTGCTGAAGGGATTAAACAGCAATATATCAATTTCGGTTTAAATAGCCGTCAAATTGAATTATTGTCTGAATTGACACAAAAAAGAGAATACTATGTATCCTCAATTAAAGGCAATCGTGTATTTGACCTTGCGTTACAACCATTAGAGGCTGCTTTTGTAACGGCCACATCTAAAGAAGATCAATTAAAAATTCAAGCATTAGAAAAAAATTATCTATCTAAAGATGAATTTATTCTAGCTTGGCTTGATTATAAAGGTATGCCTGAAGAAAAGGCTAAATACCAGTCGCTCATAGAGCCAGAAAGGAGTTATCATGTTGGATAATGGAAAAATGAAATCAGTTCTTCCTCGTTCAAAAAAGTTGCTTGCTGTTATGTTAATTCCTGGCGCATTTGTATTGACTACGTATTCTGTACACGCTGCATATCCTGTTATTGATGCTCAAAACATTGCTAAAACGGTTAAAGTCATTGAAAATACAGCGAAACAAATTGAAAAATTAAACGAACAGGTAAATCTTGCAAAACAACATTTATCTATTGTTACACAATCCATGAAAGACGTGTCTGATAATGCTAAAAAAGTATTATCAGCCGTTGATGGTACTCGTAATGCAGTCGATGGTGTGATTAAGAATACACAGTCCTCATTTAAAGGCCTATTAAGCCCTGTTAAAGATATTCAAAATGTGGCTAAAGAAACAGAAGAAAAATGGAATAAAACATTCCAGTCATTATCTGGTTTAAACCCTAAAAATTTAACATATAGCGCTTTACAAGGTTCTAATTCCTATATCAATGCACAAGTGCAACAAAATAACAAAGAAGCTGTAACTGAAACACAAGCTATTATGGCGGGATTATCACAAGCGGAAGATGAATTAAAGCAACTTCGTGAACAAGCTCGTCATACAGAAGGGCAACGTGATTTAGCTAAAATCAATGCTGAAATTAATGCTGTAACAGCTAGAATTGAAGGATTTAATAGTAAACTTACCGCTATTCAAGTAACTAATCAAAATATGGAATCACAAGCTAAACAGCAACAAGATGCTAATAGGGCTGAATTTAACTTTGCAGCTGCAAAGAAATTTAGTGAATCCGTTGTCAATATGAAGGGGTCTATGGACGATCTTCCTAATGGCTATGAATCGAGATCTCAATTGATGAAATCTCTATGGAAATAGGAGGGGTTACATGGATGGTGTTCAATTCGCATTTCTAAACCAATTATTAGATACGTTTAGAACTGCATCTGTAACAGGAATGGTTAACTTAAAGCCTGCTGCGTTAGGTTTAGTTACTGTTCTTGGTATTTTAGATGTAACCGCTATGTGGGGCCTGTACTTTGGCGAGATGCGGGTACGGGAAATCATGGGAAAAGTGATTAAAATTGGCTTTTTTGTAATTTTAATCCTTAACTGGGGGCCTATTACTACGGCTGTAGAAGATACATTCGTTAAAGTTGGCCAAATTGCTTCCGCCCATCAAACCGCAACAAAGCCTTCCTCAATTATGGTAGAAGGCACAAAGAAGATGTATCGACTTTGGAATAATGCAATATATGACATTCCAATGGCCGATGGAGAAACGGCGAAATCTGGAGTTCCTTATTATGATAGTAATGGTAATCTTAATAAGGATGCTGAAAAAATGTTAGCTGATAGCAAACCTAAAAGTGCTAATCCATTTTCTGGATTAGGCGAATCTATTGCTGCTATTCCAGGAAGAATTATCAAAATTATTCTTGCATTAGCTATCTTTATTGCCTTTGCCTTTATTGCATTAAATGTTCTTCTTTGTTTCGTTGAGTTCTATTTAACAACGGCTTTATCTATTATCTTATTGCCGTTTGGTGTTAATAGTCATACGTCATTTATTAGTCAGAAAGCATTAGGTGCTGTTGTCAATTTTGGCGTTAAGCTGATGATCATGATATTCCTTCTTGGTCTTATGTCTACGATGATTAGCAAAATGGATGCGATTACAAATGACGATTATGGAAAATTGTTTGAAGCCGTATTACAAGCGTGTATGTATGCTTTCTTAATTTGGAAATTACCTAGTCTTATTTCTGGTATGTTAAGTGGTACGCCATCTATGGGCGCATCTGCTGCAGGCGTAGTACAATCTGCTGCTACTGCTGCAGGAGCAGGTGCTATGACTACTAGATTTATGGGTGCAGGTAGTGCAGCCGCTTTTAGAGGAATGGCTAACGCTTCTCGTATTAGTGGTGATGCTATTCGTGCAGGTGGCGTAGCTGCTGCAAGTTCAAATACTGTTAGAGGTGCTATTTTTAATTCAATGAGAGGTACCGCTAGTCATTTAGGTACTGTTACTAAAGGTGCTTACCGTCATCAAATAAATGCAGCTAAGAATACATTCTTAAATGCAGTTGCTCGTGAAAACACAGCTTCTACTATTTCCAGAAGATTGTCCCATCTTAACGGTTATAAGCGTTCATAAGGTGATAGCTTATGAATAATAATATACATATTACATTACAACGTATCATCATGGGTGTTTGTTTTACACTCATGATGATACTCAATTACAATACAGCGTATGCACTAACTGCTAATAATCATGTTGATATTGGGACTAGTAAAGAACTGGCTTATGATTATGTTTCAAGATATACTGATGCAGATGTAGACCCTCATTATGTTGTTGATCGTATCTGGGAAGAAGCTGATAAATATGGTATTTATGATAAAACAGCTGTTTTGGCTATGTTTGAAACTGAATCGAGTTGGAGAATGCAAGCTGCTGGAGATGGCTTAGGATTCGGTTTGGGGCAATTGAGTTATGAATATTGGCCAGATTATGATTTAAATTCGCAAGATGATATTTATGATTTAACTCAAAATATTCATGGCTCGGTATATTACTATGCTAAAATGCTGCAAGCTGCTAATGGTGATCCTGCTATTGCTTATACAGGGTATAACGGTGGTGCAGGTAATATGGGTAATCTTAGTATTCCTGCAATTGTGGAACACATGAATAATTTTATTGCTAATTATAACCGTTTAAAAACAGGTGATCCTGGTGTAGGTTATCAAGCAGGTGTTTCTTCAATCATCAACTACTTTAGCATGAATAGTGTACTTAATCGTCCTTTAGGATTAGATTTTTCCTATATCTATAAAATGGGTTCATCTATTAGAACAATTGTTGATTCTATTGTGGATGGGTGTGTAATTGCTATTAAAAGTTTAATTCAAGTATCGTTACCTTTATTAGCTGTATTGGCTATTATTGATTTTTCAATGTTTGCATGGCGTGGGCCTACGATTACAGGTCAACTTGATTCAGCATTTTGGACTGGTGCAGCTCAACGAATTGTTAAATATGGATTTTTAACAATTCTTATTGAAAGTTGGCAATTTATTGTCAATAAAGTATTTATTGGTACTGCAAAATGGTCATATGCTACGTTTTCACCAGATACAGCTAATGCCATTGGTGATATAACGGCACCAGATCAACAATTACAACATTTTATTTCATTCCTTAATCCTTCTATGACTTGGCTTGGAAAAGTGACTGCGTTAGATATGATTAATCATATGGGGTTATTCTTATTAAATATGTTTGCTACTTATATGGGATTAATCTTGATTATCATATTGATTTTTTCAATTTTAGTCGTGTATTTGGAATTTTATATGTCAGCTGTATTTACTGTATTTAGTATAAGTTTTGCAGGTTTAAAGCCGACAAGTTTTATTCCAGAAGGTATGATGAGCCATCTAATTACAGGAACAATTCGATTAATGTGTATTGGTCTTATCTTTTCTATTATGAAAAAGGCTATGGAAGTATATACCTACGATCCTACAGATATATTTGGTATATTAGGTGCTTTACTATTCGTTGTAGTGGTAGTAGTTGTTGGTGTTTTATTGCCTAATCGAATTGCTGATGGTTTACAAGTATCAGCTAAATTATAGAAAGGAGGCTCCTTTATGAAATGGTTATCTAATGTAAAACCAAAACGTTCTATAAAGGATTGGAAACGAAGGGATAAAATATTTTTCGTTGCTATCGTTCTCCTTATTACATTTAATATTTGTGTTGGTTATGGACTTGTTCATAGTCCGTTTTATGTCAACATAACGACGTCAGCGCCTATGGGTGTGTATGTGGTTTCACATAATCAAGAATTAAAACCTAATGCATTGGTTATGGTTAAAGAAAATCATAGATTGGAACAATTTTATGGATCAAAACGGCCTCCGCAATTGTTATTAAAACATATTGCAGGAATGCCTGGCGATATAATGACTGTTACAGAACATAATGTTCAAATTAATGCAGAATCATATCCCACATTATCGTATACATCCAATGGTATGCCATTACAACATTTACAAAACGGCGTGTATACGTTGTCTAGTGATGAATATTTTGTAGCTAATGTTCCTACTCGTAGTTATGATAGCCGTTATTTTGGCCCTGTTAAGCGAGATGAGATTCAAGCCGTAGTTACACCAATTTGGTTATTTGGAGAAGGGGTGACTGAATTTGTTAACCAATGGGAAAATGCGAAAAATAGCTAAAGTGATTGTATCTACTACATTAATGTTTTCTTTTCTGAATATCATTCAAACACCTGTAGCAGAAGCGAAATTCCATTTTAGAGGTGGTAATGTACATGATTCATCTCGATATAAACAGGTTGTTGAATGGGTAAAAAAAGAACAAGATAAATTAGAACAAATTAAAGCTAAATTACAACATAGTATTGATACGGTTAAACAAGCTCAACAGGCTATGAATAGTGTTAAGTCCTCACTGAATACAGCTATGAAAAGTGTTGATGCACTTCGTTCTAATATCAATTCAGTAATGAAAATGTCCGATAGTCTTATTCATTTAGATTTTGATCACCCTGATAAAGGATGGTCAGAAATAGAGTATTCTAAAGAAGCAATTCATTATCAGACTAATTATATGAATAAGAAAATTCAAAATAATAATATTATTTCTAAAGCTAATTTAGAATCTCAAAAAATGGCAACTGGACTATCGGCTATTGCTGATGCTAATAACTCTGTTATTCAATCATTACAAAAATTAGGTAAAAATACCAAAGGACTTCTTGATATTCAAGAGGTCAATAATGAAATAGATGCTACTAGAACGGATACAACATTACAAACAACAAAAACTAGAGCTAGTGAACTTAATAAAGAATTACAAGAAAAAATCATTCAAGCGGAAAATGAAGCTGCTGCTAATAAACGTAAAGTAGCCGATTTTCAAGTAACATCTGATCCAGAACAACGTACTGAAAAAGAAACAACTGACTTGAAACGCATGGATGCTGATTCTAAGCCTGGCAGGGGATTTGTAGAATTTTAAGATATTGAAAGACTGCGTATAAATTGGTATACTATTTATGCGCAGCATTTCAATTAAGTAAGATGATGAGGTCGTAAAGCACGCCTCGTAAAACAAAAAAAGCTTGATTGTTGATGAGGTCGTAGAGCGCGCCTCGTAAAATAAAAAAAGCTCGATTGATGACAAAGCCCCCTTAATTAAGGGGGCTTTTATCGTATGGGAGAATCTATGAAATTTATATTTTTAACAAAGGATTATTTTAATCGACATCCTTCATCTGAATTTCCTGAAATGTTACGCAAATCAGATCGTCCTTATGTTCAACTTACGATTCCTTGTAACCATCAACTATGGGCGGTTCCTTTGCGGTCTTATATCAATCATGAATTTGCTTTTTGGTCTAATAAAAAAGAACTTTGTGGATTAGATTTTACTAAGGCCGTTCCAATTGAATTAAAAGATATAGACACAATGCATTCACCGATTATTAGGCGCCATGAATTTAATGCATTGAAAGGAAAAGATTATCGTGTAACGCAACGATTTAAACATTTTATTAAAAAGTTTGATCATGCCAAGTTACATCCTACTCTTCCTGATAGCAAGGTTCTTTTAAAATATAGTACATTACAATATTTTGAAAAAGAACTAGAACAAAAAAAGAAGATTAAGCTTACTATTTCAAAACAAAACAGTACACTTAGCCTATAATTTGCACCTATTTCCTGGGGCAGATATAATTAAACTAGAAGTTGGATAACTTCAGATAAAACAACAAAAACCCACGGTGGCTAGATCGTGGGTTTTTTATTTTATTTGAATGTCACTTGTGAAAATATTCTTTAAAACTTCTCATATTGAAATATATCTATGTCGTAGCATAGCATATTCATATATAGTTATGGTATTCTTTTATATGGATGTATTCCTTCTGGTCTTACTATGGCAAAAATTAAAGATTATGATTTAATTACTGTAGATGAACATAGAATTCAAACTACAATTGATGTATATTTTCAATGGAAAACCTTAGACATAATGTTATCTACATTAAGTACTAGAGGTATTAATTTTCCTAGCGAAATTAGTGAAAATATCGTTTGTTATATTTGTGGTTATTGGCTCAATAAAGGCAGTGCGGGTGATGCTATTGATCCCAATGGAAATCGAATTATTGAGATTAAAGGCAGTAGTTCTACTGGGCCATCATCATTTAGTCCTAGTGAACGATTTGACGAATTAGTTTTCGTTAAATTAAATAAACAAAATGACACTTTGTTAATTTATTTGACAGGCATTAATAATATTTCCCTTGGAAATATCTATGTGAATGCAACGGAAACTGTACTAGAGCAGCAACAAGCAGGCCGACGGCCTCGATTTAATATTGAAGATAAAATTATTAAACCATTCAATATTCAACCATCGTTTTTATTTGATTTAAGAAAACGAACTTTTACTCCATTATAACTGTGGAAAGGATTGGAATACATCCGTTCTTTCCACGGTTATATTTGCGGCGTGCTGCTTTTTTATTTAATTTATTATATAATAAACTAAGTAATTTATTCATTAGGCAAGAAAGGATGTTATAAATGTATTCTGTTGCTTCTTTCTTTGCAGGTGTTGGTGGTATTGATTTAGGTTTTGAACTAACAAAACAAGCTCGCACCATCTATGCAAATGAAATAGATCTATACCCTATACAAACGTTTGAAGCTAACTTTCCTATCAAAGTAGATCAAAGAGATATATGTGATGTTAAGGCTTCAGAAGTCCCTAATATAGATATTATTTTAGGGGGCTTTCCTTGTCAGGCTTTTTCTATTGCAGGTTATAGAAAAGGTTTTGAGGATGAAAAAGGTCGAGGTACTCTCTTTTTTGAGATACTTAGAATTATTAAAGCTAAAAAACCAAAGGCTATTTTACTGGAAAATGTAAAAAACTTAGTTAGTCATGATAACGGAAATACCTTTAGAGTAATTTTAGAAGCTCTAAAGGATGCAGGATACCATGTTAGATATGCTGTGCTTAACGCTATGGAATATGGCAATATTCCTCAAAATAGAGAACGTATTTATATTGTGGGCTTTAGAACTAAAAAAGTATTTGAAAAATTCACATTCCCTGAACCAATTCCTTTAAAAAAGACGATTCATGATGTGATTGATTTTATCAATCCTGTTGATGAGAAATACTTGTACACTAAAGGAAAATACAAAGGAGATATATACGATAAACTCGTAGCAGCAATGGATGATTCTAATGCTGTATATCAATGGCGTAGGAAATATGTCCGTAAAAATATGAGTGGCGTTGTGCCTACGTTGACGGCTAATCAAGGAGAAGGTGGTCATAATGTATGTCTTGTTAAAACAAAACAAGGTATACGAAAAATGACACCTAAAGAATGTTTCAATACACAAGGATTCCCAGAATCTTTTGTGTTACCTGATATTGCTGACGGTCGTTTATATAAACAAGCAGGTAATAGTGTATGTGTATCTGTTGTTCAACGAATTGCTGAACAAATGTTAGTGGCAATGAAATAATAAAAACCAAAGAGGTAACAGCCTCTTTGGTTTTCTTCTTGACAAATTATAGTTTATCATTAATAATGAGTATAAATATATACAGAAATGATGTATTGACTTGCGGGAACAGGTTAATATTGATAATAAACACACTATTAGATTCATAGAGTTATTCTATCGCTAGATGAATCTAGCGATTTTTTTGTATCTATTAGGAGGGTTAGAATGCGAAAACTTTTATTACTATTGGGAATTATTTGTGTTTTTGTATTAAGTGGATGTGGAAAGTCTGATGGAATTGAAGGTACTTGGGTTCCTAAGATTCATTCAGATAATATGAGAATTGAAAGTATTCAATTTACTAAACAAAATGATTTTTCATATAAGGGTGTTGTTACTTATAGGGATGGTAAACAAGTAACCTCTACTTTTAAATATGATAAACAATATAATGAAGTGGGTGAAGAGCCTGCTGATGCATTAAAGAAAGAAAAAGAATTTAAAATACATGGTCGTGTATTCATTCAATTTAACGATAAATATACAGAAGCTACTTTTGATAATGATTCAAGACCAGAAAATATTTTTGTAAAAAAATAAAAAGAACAAGTCCTATGAAGTTGGCGGGAACCTTCTTCATAGGGCGGCGTTAGTAAACACACTACTAATCCGCTTTTACTTGTTCTATGAAGGTTAGTATACCATACATAGGACATTTTAAGCTAGTGATTACAGGGTGTAGTCACTAGCTTTTTTGTATTTTTTCATAAGTTTTTCTTATGCTGATTTGCAAATGCTTTATAATCATATTGGGAATTATAAAGTTTTTGCAAGTTAGTAATAGGAGGGTGTTGCATGAAACAAGCTAACTTATATTTCAATTATGAAATTTGCAAACAATTACATGATGAATATCGTCATTTACATAACAATTCATATGTTATGTTGGGCGATTTACATTATTTCTTTACTTACGCCTTGTAATTTTGAGTTATACGGCCTGTTATTATCCATCTGTGATAAAAGTATCGTGGATATATGGAAAACTGGCTCAGAAGTCAAAATAAGCAATATTTTGATTAGTTTATGGGAAGCAATGCGTGTACATGGCTTTTATCATAAACGGTTTAGAAATAAACAGATGGAAAAAGCACTCGCTTTCTATCGGTAGATTTCTAATTATTGGCTGTATTACAATATTATAAGAGAATACGTCGTTGTATAGACGGAACCAAGGTGGTAAGGAAGCACTTGTAAAACTTCACTTCGTAGTCCCCACGAATGTCAAAGGGGAGCAGCTAGGAACTTTAGCCATTCTGAAAGGATCTTTTTATCCCTGGTAGATCTTGCTGTGAGGGCGGTGACGGCCTAAACGGTCTGGGTGGATGTTCTGATGCTTACGGGCATGGAGGTCTAGCGGAGTTCCTGGGCAGAACTGGGAAATGATGAAACTAGGCGGCGGAAACGCTAGGAGTCAGGGATTGATAGCAATGCGACGGCGAAACGGTGCCTGTTATTACTCTGCTCTCTTCCTACAGATACACTTTATATTCCCTTGATAACAATTACTATTAAAACTAGTTTTTAAAGGGCTTAGTGCGCCTGTAGGGAGGGAGTTTTCTGCTTCCGCTCTGGCTCTACAATGCCTGTTAACACATCTGATTTACAGAATCAAGCAAAAACACTCGGCTGAACACCTCGTGTTTTTATTAGTAATTAGAAAAAGAAAACGGAAATATTATGTATAGAAATTATGGTAGTATATTTTAGCCAAAGCGTAAAGCGTACTAACTTAGATAATAACTATGATTGTAGGCTTTTTTGCTTTTGTGTTTTATAGGAATTTATAAAATTAGTACTTGCAAATACATCGTATTCGATGTATAATAAAGACAAAGGTAAGGGACGTTTTAAAGGAGTATATACCATGAGCAAATACAGTGAATTTCTAAAAAGTGTAAAAGAATCTCAATTGACTAAGTTCTTCGGTGAAGTGAAACACACTTCTAATAAGTACTTTAAATTTAACCACGTAATTAGCAACGATGAAATCATCATCGTAACTAACAACGTGAAATTTGTTAAAGATAACCCAGTTTTAGTAATCGACAATAACAAAGCTGTATATTTAAAAGACTGGAACGTTGCTGAAGTTCGCAACTACAACAAAGACCTATACGCATTTGCTGTTAAATTGAACCGCAAATACTGGAAGGAATACACATTCAAAAGTGATTTCGATGATATGTGTTTCGAACAAGCAGATACATTCGATAGCTTAAAAGCAGTAGCAGAAATGCAAAATGATACTGAAATCGCATTAGGTTGGGGAAAATAAGGAGTTACTTATGAAATTCAATGACGTTATGACATCCGCAGAAGCTGCGGAGCGTTGGAAGATTAGTCCTGTTACAGTGAAGCAGGCGTGCTCTGGTCAACGGAACACGCCACCTCGATTCACGTCGGAAGAGTGTAGAAAGGCAAAGGGAACTTGGCTAGTATCTCGCCAGGGCATGGAACGATTGTATGGGGAGGAACCAAGAATGTTAACAGTGATTAATTGTACATCTAATTTACATCAAGTAATGGGAACTGCGGAATCCTATGCGGAGGCATGGGACATGATATATGAACGTGAAATGCGCCAATCTCCATGTATCGGTAAGTGGGACAAGGCCGCCTGGGATGAAGGTGATATGAAAGAAGAATTTCCTAACTTTGTATGGCCTGAAGGTGTTGACTACGTTTGGACTGCTGACTGGATAGCAGAAGTCATTCCTGATCCGAAGGAATACAACGAGGAAGGTATAAGAAATTTAATTGATAATTTGCTATTATCTTATGAAATAATAGAAGAAAATGAGTAACAAGTAAATTTTTATAATGTATATTATAAATGACATTATTTTGACATCATTTAAATTAAAAACACATAAATATAGCTAAATACGAAAGTATAAAAATCAGTAAAAAGAATAAGAAAAAGTAGCTAAAAAGCCTTGATTTAGCTGCTTTTTTAGTTTGTATATAGTATAATATAAGTATACCTAATGCTATATTAATAGGTATTCTAACTTATATTTTATATCAGTGTGTATATAGTAGTGAGTTTAGCACATCTCTAAAACAGCGCTTCTCGTTGCATTATAGATACATAATAGTTACTGATATATATTGAGTTGAATTATGAAAAAAACAAATAGATAAATAATTTAATTTATTTGTTGATTTATTTTTTGAATATAAGCCCTGGAGGCAGTTATGAATCATATATTTGATCCAACACAAGAGCAGGTATTGATTATTGATAAATGCAAAGCGTTACAAAAAGGTGAAAAACTACGTGTAGCAGCTTTTGCAGGTGCAGGTAAAACTTCAACAATTATATTAATTGCAGATGCATTAAGTAAGAAATATCGTAAAGGTATTTACTTAGCCTTTAATAAAGGTATCGCTGAAGAAGCTAAATCAAAGCTTCCTAATCATGTTGAAGCAAGAACATTTCATAGTTTAGCGTATCGTCAGGTTAGCAAAAATATTATAAAAAAATTGCGTTACACGCATTTTTTTATGCTAAACAACTTTCTTGATTTTATTAATACTACACTTTCAGTACAAAAACTAACTTTTACTCAATATAATGAAATCTCAAAAAGAGAAGTAAAAGGGAGTATATCATTAACCCCTGCTCGCCAATTTAATATTGTCAAAGCAGCTGTTGGTTTGTATTGTCGTAGTGAAGATACCGTTCCTAAAAAATGGGTTATGGAATACGCTGCTAAACACGTATTACCATATGATAATCTTGCGCTAGATAAAAAAAGTATTAAGTGGTTAGAATCTAACTTATTTCCTTATGTGAAGGCTATTTGGAAGGATTTTAAAAGTCCTAAAGGAATTTTTCAAATTCCTCATGATGTATATTTGAAAATCTTTGCACTAAAAGCACCTCAATTACCATACGATTATATTTTGTTCGATGAAGCACAAGATACAGATGGCCTAATGCTATCTATTCTAAATGCTCAAACAAATACAAGAATTATATTTGTTGGTGATCCATACCAACAAATATATGATTGGCGAGGTGCTGTCAATGCAATGGAACGCATTGATGGTGATATGTGTTATTTAACTAAATCATTTAGATTTGGTAAAAATATTGCATCTGTAGCCGATTTATTTTTACATCATTTATCTTCCCCTGAAACCATTTCTGGTGGTAATAAAGATATTGGAATAATAGATTCTGAAACATTATATCCTGAAGATATTGATGTGATTTTAACACGTACTAATGCAGGTGCTATTAGCATAGCTATTGATTATATGTTAGAATATCCAGACAAAAGAATTAATCTTCATAATTTAGATGGTTTAACTAATTTAGTTAAGACCGTTAGAGATATTTCACATCTTAAAAAAGGCAATCCAGATATTGAAAATGAGGCCCTTAAAAACTTTGATTCTTATGATGAATTAGCTGAATACTGTATTGCGTTTAACGATTCTGATTTATGCTTGGCTTTCTTATTAGAAAAGTCACGTGGTTATAAAGCAGTAAAACAAGCTGTAGAAGAATGTCATTGTACAAATCCAGATGTATCTATAACTACAGTTCATAGATCTAAAGGATTAGAATGGAATAATGTTATGTTAGCATCGGACTTTCAACCGATTAGCTATACAGTTAAAGAAGAAGGTGATAAACAGATTGTACGAATTAAAAATAGCGCTGAATGTCGGTTGTTGTATGTAGCTGTTACACGAGCGAAAAAGAAACTGTACATTGGTCATATTGCTCCATTAATTGAATCATTGAAAGGGGGTTCTATTAATCGTGACTAATGAACAGCTTAATCAAGCTTTATATTTAAGTAAAATTGTTTTTAAAGTGCGGTTACGTCAATTAATGGATCGTGATCATCTTTTACAAAAAGAATTGGCTTCTGTTATTGACGTATCCCCTATTCTTATTAGCAAATATGTATCAGGAACAGTGTTTCCTAGATATAAAAAGTTATATATGATAGCAGCCTATTTCAGTGTTCCTTTAGAAGTTTTAGTAGGACAAGATGAATTAACTGCATTGTATTTAAAAGAGTTGCAACAAGCTAATTCAGTTCCAAAACTTGATAATTTAAAAGCATCTCTACTTAATCAATTTGTTGATGCCTATAAGATCGATCCAATATTAGCTGTGAATGAATGCAAAGAAAATATTTATTAATGTTGTATTTTATATTAAAGAGTAAATGTTTATGAATGAATATAAAAATATCAAACAACTAGGTCACTGTCCTATTTGTGGTTCTACAGAATTTATTGTTCTCGCAAAAGTAACTGGTATTGTACCTTATGTACATAGTTTATCAGGAAAAAAATGTGAAAACGATGCTATGTATGATGGTTTAGCGCACTCTTATAATAAATGGTGCGTGTGTGCAGATTGTGGCAAAAGATTGTTTAAATATGCTGATTATATAGCTGATTTAATTGATTAAAAGAAATATAGAAATGATAAAGAGGCTTTATTATGAATGAAAAAGATATACAATTTGTTCTTGGTAAACATTTGTTTTTAAATAATGTTTGTATTCCTAATGTCAGTATGTATTGTCCAGGTCATACTGAATATGAAGCAGATTTTGTGTATTTTTCCATGAAAACACAATTTCTGACAGAAGTTGAAATTAAAACGAATTTTCAAGATTTTAAGGATGATTTTAACAAAAAGAGGTATCATGATTGTAAAAATGTAAAATATTTGTATTATGCGATGCCTAGAACTCTTTACAATACTTATCGTGAAACAATTGATAGTATGCTTGGCGATGCAGGCCTAATCCTTATTGATGAAACTACTACTGTTAATCATGGTGTTCAATATACTTTTGGTGGGTTCATTAAGCGAGCTAAGGAAAGAGAAAATTGGTATTCTTTAAGCCCTACTGGTTTGATGCACTATTTGCGCATCGGCTGCATGAAGTGGGTAAACCGATAGCCTTATATTAATAATAAGTTTGGTATCTATCTAAAACATATTTGATATTTAAAATTATAAAACAATAAATATATTAATATAATTATAGTTTTATATATAAAACTATAGAATATAAACCCGTGAGGTAATAAATGAATAAGGTATCTATCACCAAAGTATTTAAATACCGCTGTTTTGAGCCAGTTGAAGGATTAGCATTATTTGATGAAGCTCTTGATAATCGTCATACGTTATGGAATAAATTAGTTGAAATTGATAGGGATTTTAGAGAAAAAAGCACTCAAATTATTACGCCTATTCAAAGCGATTATCAAGTTCTTGATCAAGAAATTAAAAATTTACAAGATTCTATTAAAGCTATTAAGCGTAAAACTAGATCAACTGCAAAGGAAGAAACACGTAACATTCAGGATACAATTAAAGAACTAAAAGTAAAGCGTAAAGAAGCCTATCAAGAATTTAAACGGTTAAAACATGAAGCTATTGAACGTGAAAAACCACTTCTTGATTGTCTTAATAATGAACGTAAAGAAAAAGTTAAGCAATTGCGTTCTGAAAGTGGATTACATGGCTTTAATTTTGACGATGTAATTCATAATATATATGATGTTGCTCGTATTAAAGCGATGAAACAAGGTACTTTATTACAATTCAAACGATACTCAAAAAATGGAAAGATTGCTGTTAGACCCTATTCAAGTTCCCCTTTATATGGTTCTAATATTCATAGAGTTAACACAATCTTTTATATAGAACCAGTAAATCAAGAACTATATAATAGCCCTATTAGAGGGGTTAGAAAAAAAGCTAGTGTAACTCAATGTCATATTCGTGTGGGTTCTGCTGATAAAGGAAAACCTATTTTTGTTACACTACCGATGGTATATCATCGTCCTTTACCTATGGATGGGAAAATCAATGCTATTAATGTTAAGCGTCACTATATTGATCACAAACCTATTTATGAATGCCTTATTACCGTAACCTATTCTATAGAAGCTCCTACTATTAATCCTAATTCATGTGTGGCCGTCGATTTAGGATGGCGCATGACTAAGGATGGATTACGTGCTGCATATGCAACTGATACAGATGACAAGACGATTGAATGTATCGTTACACAACGTCAATTGAATGAGTTTGATACCATTCGTGGATTATCATCTACTCGTCAAAAACACTTTAATGATTGTATTCATGTTATAAAAGCTTGGATGGCTAATAAAAATTTACCTGACTGGCTAACTGATGCAGTAGCTTATATAGATAAATGGAAGTCATACAAACACATATTTGATTTATATGATGCTTTTTTACAACATAAAAAAAGTGGAAATCAAGAAATTGTATCGTATTTAGAAGCCTATATAGAAAGAGAAAATCATTTACGAACTTGGCAATCTAATTTACAAGATCAAGTTATTGCTAGAAGAAACTATGAATATCAAAATTTTGCAGCTAAATTGGCTAATATGTATGATGTATTAGTATTAGAAAAGCTATCTATTACTGATATTGTTAAACATCAAAAAGCAATTATTGGTAGTCAACAATCTACAGCGTTAGATCGTAACCGTACTATTGTAGCTCCTTATGAATTGAAAACAATTTTAATCAATGCATTTACAAACAGGGGCAAACAGTTCGTTGAGGTGAATGCAAGTTATTCTACTAAAGTTTGTCATCATTGTGGTGCATTAGAAGAAGTGCATCAATCTTCTATTATGCATACGTGTACACAATGTCATACTGTTTGGGATCAAGATTATAATGCGTGTATTAATCTCCTAGCTCTATATAATCATGATAATAAAGTAGGTGTTTCTTGTGTATGAATTATTATCCATCCTTTTCATTAATTTTTATTTTCGGTATTATAGCCTTTTTTTCTTATCTTTTAACAGATCATTAAATTAATCTATATTTAGGTATTAAATAGTAATGAGTTTAGCATATCTCTAAAACTTAGTCAGTGTATTTTTTACTTTTTGTTGCAGTTAAATAGTAGTGAGTTTAGCACATCTCTAAAACTGCTTTTTTACTACTATCGGTATCATGAATGTTTAAGTAGTAGTGGGTTTAACACATTTCTAAAACTTTATATAAACACATGGTATTCTTATTGTTTATTAGAATAGTAAAGTAGGTATTTTATATGAATAGTACATTAGCTGCCATTATTTCTTGTATTCTATTGGTGTTATTAATATTGAATCTTTCTGAACTGGAATTTAAGTTTGGTTTTAATCCTTTGAGTATTCCAATTATGTTATCTACCATTGCTCTTATCATTTATTTGATCGTTAATTATGTACTATAACCCTATATTTGGGGTTTAAATAATAGTGAGTTTAGCACATCTCTAAAACCACCCATTGCTTACTTTTTAGAAAAACAATGTTTAAATAATAGTGAGTTTAGCACATCTCTAAAACGATTGATACAGAAAGCCATACAATAATCATTATTTTATTAGAAAGAAGGTGAATATATGCTCTTATTGATACTTCTATTTTGTATTGTTATTGCCATGGCAATTATTGTAAGCAAAATCAAATTTAATTTAAATTTAACCAATAAGGATATTTTAATTAGACTTGGTTCTATTATCGTATGTTGTGGTATTGCTTTGTTCTCAATCATTACACTTGGAATTATCATTAGTGAACTTGATTCAGGCACACAGGGATTTATCCTAACTATAATTGCAAGTATTACATTATTCTTGGTGATTATTTTATTCGGAAGAAAAAATTAATCTAATAATACATAAAAATATTAAATGGTTAATATATTAGTATTTTTATATATTATATATGGAGGCTAAATTATTTGTAGTTTATATATAATGCGTTTCGCTTTATGTGTAGGTACAGTGCATTTTCTGATAATTTAGTTTGGCCAGAAATTTAATCTCCCATAAGATTTCTGGCTTGCCTCCTATCTTTTTACTTGTAGTGAGTTTAGCACATCTCTAAAACTTCAAAAATTATAAAGGTGTAATCAACCATGGTTAAGTAGTAGTAAGTTTAGTACCTCTCTAAAACTGCCACTGTTGTTTTTGTTGATTTAAAATATGAATATTTGATTATGATATAATTATAGTGGAAGGTACCTCCCTTCCATGTAGATAGAATATAAACCCTTTGAGGTATAATTACATACATATCTTTTAGGGATATTCTATCTGCATATTTGTATATGCAGATTTTTTTGTGTAAGGGATTAGAAAGGATTGTTAGATGAATGTTTGTAAATCATTAGGAATGCTAGCTGTAGCATTGTTAGTATCAACTAGTCACAGCGCTGCTATGACAGCTACAGAGATTGTGTATGATACTGTTGGGGACAATGATATAGCTAATGCTATTTTGTATTATTGTGAACAAAATGGTGTAGATCCATTATTGGCCACGGCTACCTTTGAAACAGAAAGCGGTTTTAATCAAGCTGCTATTTCTAGTTCTGGTGCTATTGGTATTACTCAATTAATGCCATCTACGGCCGCTTCTTATGGACTTAATCCATATAATCAATATGAAAATATTGAAGCAGGCGTTCGTTATTTAGCTGATAATTTAAATAGGTATAGTGGGTCGGATTGGCAAGCTACCTACGCTATTGCAGCATATAATGCAGGCCCTGGTGCTGTTGATGCATATGGTGGTGTTCCACCTTATGGGGAAACTATTGATTATGTAAATGCTGTTTCTGATAGATATAGTCAATTATTGAGCTTAGAAAATTAATTAATAAAATAATTTGTTGTATAAAATATTAATATAATAATATTTTTAATTATTAATATAATATAGGTAATGAATATAAGCCCTTGGAGGCCACAATGAATTTAGAACAATTAGGAAAAAAAGCCCGTCCTATTTGGAAGAAACATGGACGGAAAATAGCTGCTATTACTGTTGGCTTAGTTGTAGCCATCGGATTATACAATTATTATGACAATCACGTGATTAAGCAAAGCCCCGAATACATGATTGAACAGTTAAATAGGGCCATTCAAAACGGTGACAGAGATACCGTATATAAATATGTCAATTTGTACAACTTAATTGATGAAACGGCTAAAACGACTTCTCTTTTAAATGTTAAAGTTGAAGATTGGGCTAATGGTGCTGATGCGTTATCAGATAGCATTAATCGTGATCAAATGGTAGCTGATGTAGCAGAAAACATTCTTAACAATATTAAAGATAACCACAAAATCATGTATACAGGTGATGCAAATAATATTGTATCTAAAGGTATACGGATGCTTGGTATTAATGATTTGGAATTTGAATCTATTCATTTAACCAAAGAAAAATCAGATGTACCAATTTTAGATTTAACAGTTCATGATACAAATAAAAAAGATGTGAAATATGTTATCCATATTCGCCTTAAAAAAGTGGATAATAGATGGATGCTTGATCAACTCGTAGCAGCTGATACAGTCATTAAAACTCGTTTAGTAGATTATAAGCAAAATTTAACTGAAGAAAATAGAAATACAATTGCTTTATTTAATAAACTCATTAAAATTAGTAACCCTACTGTATCTATTCAAGATTTAGCAAAACCTGAATTATCACCTAAAGAATTATTTAAATTATCAAAAGAAGAAAAGGAAAATCTATTTAAATTAAAATCTAAACTCAAAATAGAAGCTCCTATCTTGTTAGATGCTAAAGTAGATTCTGCAAAAGCTATTGTTACGTTCACAGATAAAAATACAGGAACCATTATTAAAGAGTTACCAATTGATATTGCTAAAGGTTCTACTACTATTTCTTATGATAAAGATGTTAATTACACTGATAAGGCACAAGAGTTATTAGCGGATGCAATTAAGAATAATCGTGTATTAGTATCTATTACTATTCAATCTGTTACTACACAAGATGGCATTAAGACATTAAAACAATAAAAATATAAATTGTTTTGTTATTTTAATTATTAATATATTAGGAGGAAGTATGATGACAGAAAGAAAAACAATTCAATTAATTAATGAGGATACAGGAGAATTAGTTGATTCACCTGATAAGCTATTCATTTCTGAAAGTTCATTAGATGGTATTTCACCAGATGATTTTGAAATGAATGGGGAGGATGAAGAACATGGAGATGAGTAAACAAAGTACATCTGGAATTAATAAAATTGAAGCGAAACGTCAAGAAGTAATTGATTATATCTTGACGGAAATTAATAATGGTAATCCTCATGTCTTTAATAACCCTAACCACCCATCTTTATTTGAACAATACAATTTTAAAACCGATAAAACATATAGCGGAATGAATCGGTTTATATTAGCCGTTTCAGCTAGCTTGGAAGGGTATAAAGATCCTCGTTGGTTAACTTATAAGCAAGCAAAAGAGTTAGGGTATTCTGTAAAAAAAGGTACGCATGGTACAACGTTAGAATATTGGGAACGCATTCCTGTAAAAATGGATAAACTTGATAAGGATGGAAATCCAGTTCTCGATGAAAATGGTAAACCCGTTCAGGTTATTAGAACTAGAGAAGATGGTACCCCAGTGATGCGTTGGATGGGTAAGCCATTTACTGTTTTTAATGGTGAACAGATTAATGGTATTCCACCTTATGAACGCCAACCTATGACAGAAGAACAACGTATCAAAGAATTAGAATCTATTCTTAATCATAGTGAAGTCCCTATTCTTTATGATAGTTTAGAATATAATTATTACCAAAAAAGTACTGATACGATTCATTTGCGACCGAAAGATGATTTTAAATCTATGGATCAACTCTATGCAACGGCGCTACATGAAATTGCTCATAGTACACAACACCCTAATCGGTTAAATCGTCAATATATGGAAGCATCTAATCCTTTAGAAGAATTACAAAATTATGCTAAAGAAGAAGTTGTTGCTGAATTTACAGCAGCTATGTTAAATGCTAAATATAATCTACCGTATTCAGAACGAATGGGAAAAGATAATTCTACATCGTATATTGAAGGTTGGCAGCAAGTATTTAATGAAAGTCCATTAGAACTTATTGAAGCCTTAAAAAAAGCAGAACAAGCTGCTACGTATATTGAAAATAATATGCTCGTTCTTGAACAAGAACAAACAGAGCAACTAGAACAATCCCCTTCTCTAAATCAATCCTCTTTAGATGATTTAGAAGTTCATTTTGATTGGGCTGAAGGCATGGTTACTGATAAGGATGGTAAAAGTTATACACGTATTGGTGTAGTACCATCTAAACTATCTGACTTAGGCACAGATACTGGTAATTACTATTCTGATAATTTAATTTTAAAAGGCAAAGCTGCTCAACAATTTTTAACTGATGCAGCTCGTCAAGATTATTTTTACTCTGGACTTGGATATGCTAAATGTTCATTTACTATCAAGGTCAAAGACTTTGAATTTGGTGATCGATTCGACTTAGGGGATAGTTATATTAAAAGTGCTAATTTAAACGGTAAAAAAGAAGTTGGTGGTATTGAATACTTTAATAATGTTCTAATAAAGACGTTTGATGTAGACCCTCATACATTAGAAAATTTAGTAGCACAAGAGCAACAACTGATTGCTGAAGGTAAATTACCTTCTATCGTTAATTGCCCTAATGGACAAATTATTACCAATGATATGAACCAGGATAATCTTATTTCATCTACAAAAGAACAAAATACAGTGAAATTCGATAAAAACTTTGCTATTAGCATACGACATAAAGAAGGCTTATTATGTCATAATACTAATATGATTGTTATTGGTGGTGGTACATCATTTGATTATCTATTGCAGGATACGCCAGAAAAAATGCTTGGCCCAGATGATGCTTATAGAGAATATGGTGGTCATTTTTACGCTTTAGATCATGATCCTGAAAGTCCTAACTTATATAAAGGCGATTACGCCATTCAGTTAATGAATGATGTTGTTTTAGAAGATATGACTGTTCATTTAGTTAATGCTAATAGAACAATTACACTTGCTGATGGAACTGGATTCGATTCACAAAATCCATCTAATGTACGTAGTTGTTTAGGATGCTACGATAAATTAGGGATTAATTTCCATATTATTGATAAAAATGGTGAATTTCATACATTTGAAAGTCGTATTGATTTAGGTGATTTAGATACTATTTCTAAAACGCCAATGCTTGACGTTTTAAAATCAATGGAAAAATGGACTAGTGTTAAATTAGAAGGATTGTCTGATGATGTTCATGCTATGGTTGAAGAACTAGAAGATAGACTAAAACGAAACGAATTACCATCCCCTTCTGTTCAAACTAATCCTAAAATTTATACAGAAAAATTACAGGCACTTTATAATTCGCATTCTAACCCTGAAAAATATGCAGAAGCATTAAAGCCTGTTAAAGAAATGTTGAATGTAACACAAACTAAGGATTTATCTCAAAAGCCTAAAGTTGGCTTATCTATTTCTAAACCTAAAGGAAAATCTGGCTTAGAACGTTAACATTTTATTATTAAAATTATTTGTTGTTTAATGGCTAAAAATATTTATTATTTTATATATTAATTATTTGAATATAAACCCTGTGAGGATATAAATGAATACACTTTATATTGCAGAAAAGCCTAGTTTAGCTACTGCTATTGCTAAATATTTAGGTGGATTTACTAAAAGTAAAACAGCGTTTGAAAAAGGTGATACTAAAGTTACTTGGTGTTATGGACACGTATTTGCAACTGTTGATCCTGAAGAATATGATCCTAAATATCATAGATGGACTGTTTCGGATTTACCTATTATTCCTTCCGATTGGATTTTAAAACCACGTGCAGATGCTAAGGAACAAGTTAAAGCTATTAAAGAAATGTTGGAGTGGGCTGATGTTGTAATTCATGCAGGCGATCCAGACCGTGAAGGTCAACTACTCGTTGATGAAGTCTTAGAATATTACGATTATAAAGGAACGGTTAAACGGATTCTTATTAATGCTACAGATGATACCTCATTAAAACGTGCGTTTGATTCTATTGTGGAAAATAGTCAATTTAAAAACTTATCACAAGCAGGTCTAGGCCGTTCTAAAATGGATTGGCTATTAGGTATGTCTGGTACACGTTTATATACGCTCCGTTATCAACATTTAGGCGGTAAAGGTAAATTAAATGTTGGTCGTGTACAAACACCTACATTAGCTCTTGTTGTAAATCGTGAACATGAAATTATAAATTTTAAAGAACAAAAATTCTTTGATATTCATGCGACTATTTCTGTAGATAATGAACAATTTAAAGGAAAGCTCGTTCATGAAGGCTATATTGTAGAACAATCAGAAGCAGAAACCCTTATGAATGCTTGTAAAGCAGCAGGAACAGCTACCATTAAAGAATGGTCTGTTAATGATAAAAAAGAGGCCCCTCCCCTTCCATATTCCCTGGATTCCTTACAAGGCTATATGAATAAAAAAGCAGGATGGTCACCAAAGAAAACACTTGATGTCACCCAAAAACTATATGAAATGAAATATGTGTCATATCCTCGTTCTGATTGTAACTATTTGACTATTGGGCAATATAATGATGCACACGATATTTTAGATGCTATTTCTCGTGGTTCTACGCTACCTAGTGATTATTCAAGTCATGCTAATACATCATTACAATCTAAATGTTTTAATGATAAGAAAATTACAGCTCACCATGCTATTATTCCTACTCGTGAAGCTCCGTCTGGATTAGATGCGGATCAACAACTTTTATATGATGAAATTGCTTTACGATATATTTTGCAATGGTATCCTGCTATGGAATTTACTGAAACAAAGTATGTATTTTCTGTTGCAAGCGAAGATTTTAGTGGCCGTAGTGTCTTTATCCGTGATAAGGGCTTTAAAGCCCTTATAGGCTCAAATAAAGAGGATGAAGATACAAATGATGTATCCATTGCTCAAAAGGCCGTAACAGCTGCTACAGGTGATTCCGTTCCTGTATCCGATATTGATTATAAAGAAGGTGTAACAAAACCACCTAAACGATTTACAGAAGGTACATTGCTAACAGCAATGGCTAATATTCATCGCTTTGTTTCCGATCCTGAATTTAAGGAAAAACTAAAAGAAATTAAAGGGATTGGCACTCCTGCTACTCGTTCAACCATCATTGCAGGTTTAATAGATAATGGATTTATTTCATTAGATGGTAAATCACTCCGCCCTACTGCATTAGGGGAAGAGTTAGTTAAACATATCCCTAGTATTATTACCGCCCCTGATATGACGGCTAAAATGGAACTTTCCTTAATGGATGTAGAAAAAGGAACTACCTCTCTTGATGCAGTAATGTCAGAATATGAATCATTCCTTAAAGGATTGGTAGAGGCAGAAACAACAATTTTTGCTCAACCACCAAAAATTGAAGGTGTTGAATGCCCTGTTTGTCATGAAGGTGTACTTATTTTAAAAAAAGGTAGTAAAGGCCCATTCTGGGGTTGTAGCGCTTATGCTCAAAATGGATGTAAAGCTATTTTCTCTGATGCTAATGGAAAACCTGCTATTTATGAATGCCCTGATTGTCATAAGGGATTTTTAAAGCAACGAAAAGGTAGTAAAGGTACTTTCTGGGGCTGTAGTAATTATCCTGATTGTAAATGTACTAAAGAGGATGCTAAAGGCAAACCTAAACTATAAAATGATTAATAATTAAAATTCTTAATCAATAAAAATATTAATATATTTATTGATTTGTATTTTGTAACTATTACATAGGAGATATAAATGTCCTCATTAATTGAAAAACAACAAGATTTTAAAGGTTCTATTAATGAAGTACCTTTTGAACGTGAAGAGGTATTTGATGCAACGGCTTCTATTGTCAATGCGATTGAACATAGATGGCCTATTACCTGTTCAAAAGAAACCATAGAGGCAATTAAAGGATATGTGGAAGGCCATGAAGCCTTACATCCATCCTTCTCTTTTAAAAAATTTGAACGAGAAAATACAAATCGTATTGCTTATACGACGGAACCTAAAGAGGTATGGCTTAGTTATGAACGGTCTGATTACCTTAAAGAAGCAGGTACAACATTACCATTAGCGTTAACTGCATCACTTACTAAAGATCAAGAAGCTGTTCAAGATTTTGAACAAGCAATGGATGCCTGGGAAAAAGAAAAAGAGATTAAAGGTGAACAAAAGAAAGAAGAATACAAAGAACTTACAGAAGAAGAAGCCCTAAAATTAGTCGCTTCTAATGGTACTGAATTATTGTATTTGCCTGATAAATATCGTAATAACGAAAAAATTGTATCGGTAGCTATCTCTAACGATGAAGATGCATTCCGTTATGCAGGTATGTCTGCTCGTGATAATGACCGTTTAGCTAGACAAGCCATTAATGCTGATCCAGATAATGTTAAATATCTAGGTCAAACGCTACGTAATGACCCTGATTTATATCAAATGGCCATTGAACGTGACAATGACCTTATTAAAGATATACCTGTGGCTATGCAGCATAATGCAACCATTGAAAAAATTATTGCTAAAGATAATCGCCGTCAGTTTGGTCTTACTATAAAAAAAGCCAATGAAGGAGCTGAATTGACACGATGAAGCGCAAAAAACAGTTAAAAAAAAGAAACAATAGCCCTAGTCCAATTGTTACAACAACGGCTATGAAACAACGGCAAAATCATAAGCATACAAAGAAAATCGGTGATGTAATTGTGACAATACCTTGCTTTGGGAAAAGCCGTTCTCGATCTCGATAGGTGATTCTATGAAGTGGGTTAATCATAGAATCATTACTACTTCTATTGCATTCCTCCTAACACAAAATATTCCTTTTGTGTTAGGAGCATATGCAGGGAGTACGTTACCTGATCGGCTCGAAGTTCATAAAGAACGGTCTAATCTAACCTATTACAATCATAGACAAGTGACACACTGGTTTATTCCTTATATGATTGCTTTTATATTTCTCGCCATACTAGGATTTGTTATTAATCCTTTTTCTGAAGTATCTTCATTGTTTTTTAAAGTTACACTTGGCGGGCTATTTGGTTGTATTGCTCATATTGCTGAAGATGCAGTAACGGGAACTGTTCCAGGGTTAACATTACACTCTCGTATTGGAAAAGCATATTTTAAAACTGGCGATAATAAAGAATATGCAGTATCTGCTATTTGTATTGTTCTTACAATAATTACTCTTATTATTATTGGAATCTCTTATCCATTACAATTGTTATTTTAATTAGGAGAAATTTTTACAATGGAAAAAATGGAATTTAAAACAAAATCTCAACTTACACAAGAACGTTTTCATGAATACTTAGAAAATAAATTAAAAACAGATGGTTATAGTGAAGTCGAATCTGACTTGTACTTTAAATTTGAAGAATATATTAATAATCGGCTAGCTGCTATTGAAACTACTATGTCGATGGTAGCTAATGGTATTGCTTTACAAAAAGATACTGGTGTTGCATTATTACGAGAAGTCCCTAATGATGAAACGTTTACAATTCTTTTTAATGGGTCAGAGCAAACTGTATCTCGTGTTCAATTTGTTGATTATATTGAACGTAAAGCTGTAGAAGCTGTTGCCTCTGGTATTCCTGTACTCCCATATGAATATAATTATTTGTTTAAACAAGCACCTTCTTTAAATCGTGTAATGAAATCTAGTGGTGAATATCCTGTTGAATTAGTAGCAATGATGTTACAAAAAAACGCTAATTCTAATGTTCCTGAATTAGTATGCTTATTCTCTACTATTACCAATGATATTTTTTCTTATCGTTTTAGAAAAAATAATAAGTACGATATGTTCACTCCAAATTACAATTCTACATTTGAAGTTAAAGATAAAGCTAATATTGGTAAATGCTTTATGTTACGAGTAGCGCCTAGCCGCAATTCTGGTCTACTTAGAATCATTGATATGATTCCAATAGAATCTAATGATGAACCTAGTGATCGTCATAGTGCTATGGAAGAAACTATGACACGGGTTTACTAATATGAGGCCCCGCTCTCCTGAAGTAATTAAAAATCTACAAGAATTAGATCCTTCTAAATGGCTCGATAGCCCTTATTTACGTCAAGTTGATGAAGAATCATTACTTACTTTATTACAACGTAAACCAGATGGATTTAAAACGCTTTTGAGTAGTTCTTACTCATTCATACGAGATATTGTATTACGTCGTGATATTTTAATTACTATACTCAAAATTAGGCCGTATTATATCAAATTGATACCTGTTAAACATTTATCGGAACGATTGTTTAAGTATCGTCAATCAGGCCATTGAAAAAGATACTGACGAAATTAGTAAAAAAATATTAATTGATGCCTTTAACCGTAGCAAAACAAGAATTACTAGATTATAAGGATGCTCAAACTATGGAAATAAAAGAAAATATATCGCCTTCCTCTTCAGCTCAACAAGATATTAAAACACCATCAGATACAGGCGATGAAAGGAGAACTAGGAGACCTAATCCTCCCCCTTCTCCATCTGATGATGTACCTACTGAAGATGAAGTAAATAAAGAATCAACTGAAGAACCTGTTGATGAAATAGAAAGCGAAACAGAATCTGTTTCAACTAAGGAAAGTAATGATGAGAATAACTTTACAGATAGCTCATCTCTTGACCCTACTATTCAAAAAGCCTTTATGGATGCTTCATTAGGTGATTTTACTAAGTCGTTAGAACAAAAGATTATTGCTATTGTTACTGATAATAATGTAAAAAACCAATCAAGAAATTAAAGATTTGGTAACACAACATATTACTCAATTATCTAATAATTTAAAGGCCCAACAACAAACATTAGATTTACTTCAACAAACGCTCAATGAACCTAGCAAAGCTTTAATTAATCGTTTTACTGATGAAAGTGAAAAAGTGACTGTATGTATTAGTGACATACAATCTATACTTGAAAATCAGTATAACGAGGCTGTAGCGTTATCAACTAATTTTTCTACACTACTAGAAAAACCAACACAAGATTTCTATAATTCGTTAGAAACACAAATTGTTAGTAAAATGAATAGCTGCATTAATGATGAATCAGGTATTCAACTACAAGTAGAAGAAATCAAAAATAAATCGATTGAATCTATGGAAAAATCAAATCAAGCTGTTAGAGATACTGCTAATAATTTAATTGATGCTCTAACAACTAGATATAATCAACAAAAAGAAATTATTGAAAAAGCCAATAATTTCTTTGATAAGAAAGGCTTGATTCAAAATATTACTATTATCGCTGTATTTGTAAATTTGTTGCTCTTGTTTTTTATCTTCGTAACACTATTGATAAGAGGATAATTATGGATGTTCAAAAATTGTTAGAAATAAATCATTTTAACTTACATGCTTCAGAGTTACAGCGTTATAGAGATACATACGATGTATGTATGCCCTGTATTGAACGTGATGTAACTATGATAAAAGCTTGTGGTGATCGTATTAGAGATAACTATACTGTTGCAGTCTATGTATTATCTCGTAACCCATCTTTATTATGGTGTTTCTCTATTCGGATACAAACGCATCCTTCTATTGTTCCAATTGTATCTCATGCACTAGAATCTACTAATAGACTTACGTTAACTATTAAACGTGCAGCAAAGATAGCTAAAAATGAAGGACGTCGTAGAGAAGCACTTTGTTATTCGTTATAAATTGATAAAATACTCTCATGCTTTATAAGCGAGGCGTTTTAGCGCTTCGCTTATATTTTTTATATATAAATATATTTATATATAAATTAATTTGACAATTAATTATTTTATTGCTAAAATATAGACAATGAATATAAACCACTTTAGGTACATAATTAAGGAGTTGTTATTATGAAAATTATCGCCATCGCAAGCACTAAAGGTGGGGTTGGTAAATCAACCATTGCTATCAATCTAGCTACTACACTTAATCAATTGGATTACCAGGTAATACTAGCAGATGCGGATGCTCAACAATCATCCTTCTTATTTGCTGAAGATCGTAAAGAAACAGGATTGCCTGTAATGAATGCTGTTTCTATTGAATCTCCAGAAGAATTGGATGATGTCATTCAACATAATTCAGTTGATTACCTAATTATTGATTGTGGTGGCCGTGATACCGTTATGTTCCGTACAGCACTTATCAAAGCTGATATTATTGTTATTCCTGTTACTAGTGGCCAGTTTGATTTCTGGGGTACTACTGATACCCTTGATTTAATTCAAGAAGCCAATACATTTAGAGTACAATCTAAACATAAAGAACCTCATGTAGTATGTGTTCTTAATCAGGCTCGTACATTTACTAAAACACATAAAGAGATTGAAGAAGGTCTAAATGAAATAGTTAGTGAATATAACGTAACTCGTGCTAATACAGTATTAGGCCAACGTGAGGATTATCGACGGGCAACGCTTGAAGGTCAAGGTGTTACTGAATTTAAGCATAGCAGTAAAGCTGCTCGTGAAATGCTTTCTTTTGTCAAAGAAATTGAATCTATTTAATCATTATTAATAAGGAGATCATTATAATGGCACTTTCCAAAAACCTATGAAAAATCTGTAGATACATTTATTAATGCAGGTGGTACAGCCCCTAAAAAAGAAAAAGAACCTAAAGAGTTTGAACGCTTAGAATTGCGTGTTCCCCCTGAAATTAAAGCAGGAATTAAAGTGTTCGCTGCGTTGAAAGACGAAAAAATGATTGATGTCGTTACAGAAGTATTCTTAAAAGGCTGTGAAGCTTATCAACATATTGATGGATTTCCAAAAATTAAGTAAATCCTGCTATGATGAAAGCCCTATATTGTATAGGGCTTTTTTGTTTAGTCGAATATATAAAACAATAAAAATATTAATATATTTATTGTTTTATATATTAGTATATGCTATAATAAACGTATAATAATTGATGTAGAACTACATCAATCTAATTTTCTTGAATATAAACCCTTTGAGGTTATTTGTAAGTTGTGAATAGGAGTGTTGTATTATGATTGATTGGATTTTAGATATTTTATGGAGTTATAAATGGATTTTATTAGTATTATTTATACTTGATGAGTGTAGTCGAGTGTGGATTACTTATAACAGAATCCAAACATTTATACAAAAAATAGAGGAAGCTCGCTCTAATATTTCTGTTATTTTGAATCAAAAACTAGAAATTATTAATCAATTTTCTGCTATTGTTAGTCAATATGATGGACATGAAAAGGGAATTCAATTAAAAATATCCAATGATTATACAAAAACAGCTAAGGATGCCACTAATGCATTGTCTTATATTCATGGTGTAGCTATGGCGTATCCTGAACTTAAATCTGATAGTAACTACAATATTTTTCTTGAAAATATCAGTAATAATGAACATTCGTTAACAGAACGTAGGGAAGCTTATAATACATTTGTTAAAGATTACAATACATATATTACTCAATTACCAACTTGTGTCCTTGCTAAATTATTTGGATATAATAAAGAAACTTATTTTAATAACAATTAATTCATTTAACGTTCATTTCATTCGTTATTTTTGTTTTTATTTGATATAATAAGAACAGGATGAACGAATGAATATAAGCCCATGAGGCAATAAAAAAAGGAAGTACATCCATATTGGGGTGTACTTCTTTTTATTAATATATAAAAAGAAAAAATTATATGTAGACCTTAGCTTTTATTATGTATTAATACTGCAACAATTATTCTTATGTTCATCCTTTTTTATGTATAAGAAAGGATATACTATATGAAGCACAAACAACTTTGGCTCACAGCAGCTGTTATGACAATGCTCGGTACAAATATGTCTTTTGCAGCCGTGCAAATTGGGGATAATTCTATTGCAGAAGGTAATCAAGCCATTTCTACAGGTGTTAATTCAATCGCTGTAGGTACTAATGCAGTGGCAACTGGAGATAATTTAACAGGCCCTGTAATTAAACAAAAATTAGCTGAAAATCAAGCTAAACTAGCAGAAATTGAACGACTTACTAAGCTAGTTAATGATGAAACAATTGATTTTAATCAAAAACACGCTATTTATAATCGTGTAGAAGCAGCTAAAAAGAAAATAGCTGAAAATAACGCATTGATTCAAAATACGTTACAACCAAATCTTGATACTGCTACCAATAACTACAATGCATTTAAGCCTGAATATGATGAAACCGTTCGTCAAATGAATGAACGATTATCTTATATTAATAAACTTAACTTTAGTTTATTGACAACTGATCCTAATGGCCTAGATACATTAGCTACAGAGCTAAAACAAAAATCTGAAAATGGATTTCCTAGTATTAATAATGATTTGAATTTCTATAAAACGTATATTCAAAACTATATTAAAGCTAAAGGTGATTTAGAAAATATAAAAGCGGATAATTATAATGGTGAATACGCGGCCAATAACATTATGGCCTCAAATAGTCAAGGTATTAATACTAATAATAAATCTCTTCAATATATTGCTCGTATATATATTACAGGAACTTCTACTGTATTTGGAACATATAATGGTAATCCAAATTTTATGGGATTCGATTTTAGTGATTCTTTAGTTACTAGAACAGCAAGTTTAAATAATCAGGAATATGCCAATAAAATTAATACTGTTAATCAAGATTTCTTAACAGCTCAAACTATTATCAATGATTTACCATTAAATGGGGCTCTTAATCAAGATACTAAAAATAACATATTAGATACTATTGCAGCTCAAAAAGAGCGTTCTATTGCTATAGTAAATGCAAAGCATGAACAATACTTGTATGATTCATTAAAAAACTCAAACCCAACGCAAGCATTACAGCATTTACAAAATAAATTACAATATGAACAACAATTCAAGGACGCCTCCAATAAAGTTGATACATTATCTAAAAGTAGTAATTCATGGCCTAACGCATTTAACTCTTGGTATAAAACCAATGTAACCGATGTTGAAAACTCTAATACATTAACTGTAACAACATTGTCAAATCAATATAAGTCTGCCATAGCTGATAAACAAGCAAAACTTGACGATTTAAATGCTAAGGTACAAGCTGCTGATGCTGCTGTTAAAGCTAAACAACGTGAAAATGCTCAATTGCAACCGACACAACAAGAATTAGATGATGCCGCCGCAGCTGCACGTGTAAAGGCTAAACTTGATGCCGATCAAGCTGCACTAGATGATGCAAAACGGACACTAGCACTTAATGACTTAAAAAATATTGGTACTAATGCTATTGCAGTAGGTAATAATAGTCTTGTTACTGGTAAAAATGCTATTGGTATTGGTACGAATGGTTTAATTACAGGCGAAGATGCTATCGGTATTGGTCGTGATAATACTATTAGTGGCGTAGGCTCTGTCACGATTGGTAGTAACAATTCTATCCAATCTAATAATGCCTTTGCTATTGGTAATAATATTAATATTCCAACTGGTATGAATAATGCTGTTGTCATTGGTAACAATAGTACAGCAAAATCACCTACTACCGTTGATGGCGTAACAGCCGATGCAACTGTATCTATTGGTTCTTCAGGTCATGAACGTCAATTAGTAAATGTAGCTAAAGGTGAAGTATCCAATACATCTACTGATGCTATCAATGGTAGTCAGCTTTATAAAGTACAAGCAGAGGTTGATAAAAAAGCCAATAAGGATTCTTCTAATCTAACAGGTACAGATGTATCCAAATGGCAAGAAAAACTCGGTACAGGCACTGTAATGAATGGCAATACAGGATTAGTAACGGGCGATACTGTATATAAAGAAATAGCGAAAACAAATACAGCGCTCGATACTAAGGCTAATACAGGATTAGATAATATTACTGATGCAGGTAAAACTGTTATTCGTAATGTAGCTAAAAGCGCTGTCAAAGTAGTGAATGGTCAAAATACAACCGTTACTATAGGCACAGATGGTGATGCTACAACATATGCAGTTAACGTATCTAATGATGCTATTAAAGATGCAGTACAACCAGAACTCAATAAAAAGGCCAATACTGATGCTTCTAACCTAACAGGTGCAGATGTATCCAAATGGCAAGAAAAACTTGGTACAGGCACTGTAGCAGCAGGAAACACAGGATTGGTAACAGGCGATACGGTATACAATGTTGTTAGAAATTCAGCAGGTAATCCATTAGCTGTAGCTTATGATTCGATTGCTAAAGATCATATCTCTTTAACTGGTCAAAATGGTACTATCATTTCTAATGTTAGAAATGGTCAAGTAGCTGAAGGTTCTATGGATGCTGTTAATGGTGGCCAATTATTTGAAACTAATAGTCGTATTAATCAATTAGGTGGCGAAGTAAAACACGTAGGCGCTATTTCTGCTGCTCTAGCAGGGTTACATCCACAAGATTATGATGACCATTATAAACTATCCATAGCAGCCGCTAGAGGTGCTTATGATGGTGCAAGTGCTTTTGCACTTGGTGCTTTCTATCGCCCTAATTCTGATTTAATGTTTAATGCAGCAAGTACTATTTCTTCTGGTAAAAAAGCCTATACAGTTGGTGTATCTTATAAATTTGGTACATCTACTAAACAATCTGTTCTTGCAGAAAATGCTGCTCTTCAAGATAAAGTAAATAAATTAGAATCTATGATGAATACTATCGTCAATAGTCCTTTATTTAAATTATCTAAAAAACGCTCTACATTCCCAGATGTTCCATCTGAACGTTGGGATGCACCTGCTGTAGAAACACTTCATGCTAACGGAATCATTCAAGGCTACCCAGATGGGACTTTTAAAGGTGATCAACCTATGTCCCGTTCTGAATATGCCAAAATGATTTACGAATTAGCGGAAAAGTTAACTACTCCTAATAATTAATTATCAACAAAAACAAGTGCATAAGTTTTACTTATGCACTTACCTATTTTTCTAGTTGTATTTACATAAAACAACAAAATAATAAAACAATAAGTTTTTTATTAATTTATTGTTTTACATGAGGTATTAATTATGAATATTACTACATTAAGTAATTTTAAAGCTCGTATTAATGATATTGAGTTTAACAATGAACAAGACTTTAATTCTGTATCATTTTTACTAGAAAATATCGAAGAACAATTTAATATTTCAATCACGGATCCTGATTTTACAAAAGATGTAAAGGACTTTGTAGAACTTGCTTCTATTAAAGTTAATGACTTTTCTTATGGTGAATTAGAAAATGCTACAGCTACATCTATTATGAATGCAACTAAATTATCTGATATACAATTTTTAGCAAATGAGTATGATGACGGTAATTATAAATGGAACAGTTATATCAATGATAAAGTAAAAGAGGATAGAGGGTATCCATATATTATTGATGCTATTGTTAGAGAACAATTCAATGCAATTGAATCTAATAATTCCATTGATACATTGTTATCTACCCCATTAAATAATGATTTATCCATGCAAGATAAAGAAGAGTTGTATGACAATGTAAATGAATATTTCACCAATAATTTTTTTAGATGATGATTATGATGACGATTTTGAATTTTTATATCCTAAAGATAATATTTACGATACAGATGTTAATCAGATTGTACCTTCTGTTTTTGAGAAAAAAACAACTATTGGATTAGGGACTTGGGAATCTTGTGAAGAATTATACAACGGTGGACCTGAAGCGCTTCATAAAGCCTTTATCAGTCGTGGTGAAAGCATCTATAACGATGATGCATTAGAATCTAATCCAGAACTTAGCAAACGATATATTCCTCTTGAACGTGAATCATTATCATATCGCAAATTTATCAATGAATTAGATACATATCTTGGTACTAATGATAAAAGTTATTATGTTGATCTTAATACTGGTTTAATTAATGATAGTCATTTATCCTTTATGAATAATGACATTATTAGTGATTCTAGCCTAGATGGGTATCCTGGTAATGAAGCACTTTACAATTATTTACCAGTTGCTATTGCTAAAGGTATGGCCACTAATCAAATTGCAGCCGATGGAGATATTCTTACTCAATTACCTGACATTATAGGTGAAACTCAATATAACGAATTTAAAAAGGAGTTAGAGCATATTCAAGCTGAATACCCTAATCAAATTAACTATACTATCAATGATAATGGAATTGTTACAGGAATTACCCCATATTATGGTATTTATAATACCATATACAATCCTGGTACAACGGTAATTACTGATTTAGATCTTAAATATAAAGATAAAATCAATATGTATCATGTATTAAATGGTAGAGAAGAACGACCTATTGCAGCTATTATTACCAACGGCGTATCAAGTCAAGATTTTGAGGGTGAACATTTATTACCTGAAAATTTACGTAATGATGATAGTAAAATTATTGATATGACAAAAAAATATGAAAACCTTTTAACTGATGAAGAAAAAAATGTTTTTGAACGAAAATATAGAAGTGTGGTATATACTTTAACAAATCCTAATGGTGGTCTTAATTTCTCTAAATTTGATAAAGAAACACAGTCTATGATGGAATCTTATGTTCGTTTAGATAAAGCAGGTCATCTTCCTCAATCATTTACAATACGAGATATGGAAGATGTAATTAAATATAACATGGAAGTAAAATTAGAAGGTTTATTAAACCAACGTTCTGAACAAGAACTTTCAAAGAATAATCAACTAACTGCATCTAAAGAAACTCCTAAAATTTCATTTTCTAAACCAAAAGAAAATGGAGGGTTAGAACGATGAAAAATGACTATCAAAATGATTTAAAAGAATTAACTCATAGCTCTTTTAATAATCATTTTGCAATCTCTATTTCTAGTTTTGATGGCGCTGATTCTTTTGGACATTGTGTTTTAGGTGGTGGTGCATCCTTTGTACAAATTCCTACTATGCGTGATGCGATGGAGTTAGATAAGTATATTGATACTACACAAACACATATGATTCTTAACTCAACAGGTGGGGATTTATATGCTGTCACCCCTTTGACTGTTCCATTTCCTAAAATATATAAAGAAGATGCTGCCATTCGACTTATTAACAATATTGCTAAAGAAGATGTAACTATAGCTATTGTCAATCAAGAATGTAAAACACCTGAAAAAACAAAAACTATTAATTTAGACTTACATATTACTGATGCGAATGGGAAAAAACATATCATTAATGATTCGTTAACTCTTGGTGATTTATCTGTATCAACTCTTGATACAAAATATCCTATCATAGGTTATCTGAATAAAGTTATTAATGATGAAACTATTATTAAAACTAATGAAGTCAAAGAATCTTTACAATCTATCCTAGATGATGTAAAAGAAAAAACCTTAGATAAGGACTTTCCAATTCATTCATTAGAAAATAATTCTGGTTCTTATAAACAGACTGTTTTTTTTATGTACTTGTAAAAGAAAAGACAGTGAAATATCAAAACAATTAGATCAAATCATAATAAATGGTCTTAGTGAAACTAGCCTTAATGAATTGAAAGAATATGAAAATCAACAGAAAAAAGAATCCACTAAAATAACCTTTTCTAAGCCTAAAGGTAAATCTATCTTAGAACGATAGTTATATTTTATTAATGATAAAAAAAATGAGGTATAAAAACATATGGCTTCTGTAGATAATAAGAATAATAATGAATTAGATAAATTTTTATTTAGTGATATGATAATAAATCAATTTAGTAGTTATGTAGATGATATTGAGAAATTTAAAAGTTTAGAATTTACGAATCGTTTTTTTAATAGTATTCTTTGTGTTATTTTACTCATTATGATTTTACATATTTTTGTCCATCGTATCAGTGCATATATACCTTTTATATGCATTACTATAAGTACGATAATTATTTGTTGTAAAATTCAAACTAAAGCAGAATTAACTAACATTGTAGAGGATTCATTTAAACGATACATTATATTACATCTATTAGATCAAAAAGAAGTTATCAATTTCCCAAATTCTATAGATTGTACAGGATTTGAATTTGTTAAATCTGTATTAGATGAAATACACATATTTGACCCATCAATTTGTATAATTGAACATATTGGTTATACAGCTGATAAACATATAG
>OIEK01000084.1_pt1 | contig 57744 bp, 43 predicted proteins | sample 1581821 | NCBI WGS metagenome assembly OIEK01 (sample SAMN03281017, study PRJEB24777) | human gut metagenome | isolation source: fecal sample PR221 from 1 month old male Chinese infant, caesarean... | reverse complement strand
TATATTCTGCCCCATGGGGAAGGATGAGAAGCTTCGACTAAGGTTCGACTCGAGCGAAGCGAGAGAACGTTGCCGCAGGCAACGGCCCGAAGGGCGAGGCGCTTTAGCGCCGAGTAATCCTTCCCCCACCACCATCTTCTTAAAAAACACCTCAATCCAATTACTCTACGATATTCTATATTCTGCCCCATGGGGAAGGATGAGAAGCTTCGACTAAGGTTCGACTCGAGCGAAGCGAGAGAACGTTGCCGCAGGCAACGGCCCGAAGGGCGAGGCGCTTTAGCGCCGAGTAATCCTTCCCCCCACCACCACCTCTTCATGTATTGCCCAGCTTATTCCACCTGCGATACGCTATATTCTGCCCCACGGGGAAGGATGAGAAGCTTCGACTAAGGTTCGACTCGAGCGAAGCGAGAGAACGTTGCCGCAGGCAACGGCCCGAAGGGCGAAGCGCTTTAGCGCCGAGTAATCCTTCCCCCACCACTGTTGCACTCTCAGCCACCTGTTCTGCTGTCTCATCGCTCGCGCTTCGCTTAGCGAGGCTACAGGTGGTGCCGTCTGGTAGCCCGGACAGGTGCGCAGCACCGCCTCCGGAAAAACTCACAGCGGTGGCAACCGCCTTTTTACCGGCGAGCTTTTCACCACCGAGGTGTTACACTGCGCATACTCCGCCAGACCGTCCAGCAGGGTATCCAGCTGGGCAATATCGCGCACCACGAGACGCATCACAAAACAATCTTCCCCGGTCACCTTGTCACTTTCAATACATTCCGGCATCGCCTGGATATATTTATCCACCTTCTGCAGCAGCCCAGGCAGCGGACGGACCCGCACCAGCGCCTGCAGGCTATAGCCCAGCGCGGCGAGATTTACCCGCGCCCCATAGCCCTGAATGACACCCCGCTCCTCCAGGCGCTTCACCCGCTCGGCGGTGCTCGGCGAGGTCAGCCCCACTCGCGCGCTCAGGACCTTGAGCGAAACTCTGGCATCCTGAGTCAGGCAGGTGAGGATCGCCCGGTCAATTTCATCAAGTACGTCATTCATATATTTCACCTAATTATAAAAGGCATTTCCCCCCTTCTACCTTAATTCAGCCATATCACCCTGTCAGGGTTTTTCGCACAATAACTAAAAAATGGTGGAGGTGAAAAATGCAACTTACCCGCGGCGTCTGGCAGATGAGCCTGGCAATGATAATCTCCGGCTCGATCGGCGCGTTCGTGCTGCTCTCTGGTTTGCCGGTGACAGATGTGGTGTTCTGGCGCTGCCTGATTGGCGCGCTAACCCTGCTGGTGTTTATCGTGTTAAGCCGCCAGCCCTTCAACCGGCTAACGCGTTTCACTCTCGCTCTGGCGGTGATTGGCGGCGCGGCGCTGGTCGTCAACTGGCTGCTGCTGTTTGCCGCCTATTCGCGGATCTCAATCGGTATGGCCACCGTGGTCTATAACACCCAGCCGTTTATGCTGGTACTGATGGGGATGGTGCTGGGGGAACGGGTCAGCGCCGTGAAATGGGGATGGTTACTGCTGGCCTTTGGCGGCGTAGTGATCCTGTTGTCGAGCGAGCTGACGCCTGCACACGAAGAGGGGCTTACCACCGGCGTGTTGCTGGCGCTGGGCGCGGCATTCTTCTATGCCCTGACCGCCATCATCGCACGCAAACTGCATCCGCTCCCCGCGCAACATATCGCCTTCATTCAGGTTCTCGTCGGCGTCGTGATGCTGCTGCCGCTGGTGCATGCCCCCGAATTGACGGCCAGCTTCCCCTGGCGCTATCTGCTGATCCTCGGCATCGTCCATACCGGGATCATGTATCAGCTTTTATATAGCGCGATACAGAAACTGCCGACGCCCGTTACCGGTTCGCTCTCCTTTATTTATCCGCTGGTGGCGATGGTGGTTGACTATCTGGTCTTCCACCATGCGTTATCCGCGGTGCAATTGCTCGGTGGGATGCTTATTCTGTTTGCCGCCGCAGGGAATAATCTCGGCTGGGGCGAAAAAAACCCCGCCGCGGCGGGGTCAGTGAGCAGTCGCGGGCCAGTTAGCGACGGGCGCGGACAATCTGGTATTTGCGCGTCAGGTATTCGACCGGCGCGCTCCAGATATGAACCAGACGGGAGAACGGGAACAGCAGGAACAGGGTCATGCCCAGCACCAGGTGAACGCGGAAAATAAACGCCACGCCATCCAGATGCTGTGACGCGCCGCCGTGGAACGTCACCACCGACTGCGCCCAGCCGACCAGTTTCATCATTTCACTGCCGTCCATATGCTGAGCGGAGAACGGGATCGTCAGCAGGCCGAGCGCACACTGCACCATCAGCAACGAGAGGATCAGAATATCCGCTCCGGTGGTGGTGGCGCGAACGCGCGGGCTCAGCAGACGACGCTTGAGCAGCAGTAACCCGCCCACCAGGGTCATCACGCCGCAGGCGCCGCCGGCGATCATCGCCATCTTCTGCTTGACATCGATCGGCAGGAAGGACTCATACATCCAGTGCGGGGTCAGCATGCCGAGGAAGTGGCCGGCGAAAATACCCAGGATGCCGATATGGAACAGGTTCGACGCCAGGTTCATCCCCTTACGGTCCAGCATCTGGCTGGAGGCGGCGCGCCAGGTGTACTGGCCATAGTCATAGCGCAACCAGCTGCCAATCAGGAACACCGAACCCGCAATGTACGGATAAATGTCAAAGAAGAACATATTCAGGAAGTGCATTATTGCTGTCCTCCGTTAGAGATATTCAGATATTGCGGGGCCACGGCTCCGGCAAAACGACGCTGGTGAGCGGAAATTTCCGACTCGCCGCAGCCCTGGTCGGCAAAGAATTTGACCTGTTCTTCTTCCCAGACGGCGTCCAGCGCCTGCGGCGTATCGTCGCGCGCTTCGTCGGCAATCTTCTCCGCCACCTTCTGGCTGTCGACCTGAGTATTGGCCAGCTTCAGCAATAGCTCGAACAGCACCACATAGCGACTTTCGCGCTGCTGCAGGCGCGCGCTGAGCAGACCGAGGATCGGCGCGACGTCCCGCAGGCCGCCAAGCGCTTCCTCTTCCGGCAGCTGCGCCAGATACTCCAGATATAGCGGCAGATGATCCGGCAGCTCATGGCTATCCAGCAGCAGACCGTGGCGCTCGTACTGCGCCATCAGGTCGACCATCGCCTGCCCGCGATCGCGGGATTCGCCGTGGACATGTTCAAACAGCAGCAGCGAGGTGGCCCGGCCGCGGTCAAACAGTTCGCTATAGGCCGCCTGGGCGTCCAGCGGATCCTGAGCCACTAAATCGCGCAGGAAAACGCCCAGCGCGTGGGCATCCTCTTTGCTGAGTTTCTCTGATGACGCGAGCGCCTCGAACATCTCCTGCTGATGCTGCCATAAGGCAGCGTCAGGATATTCGAGCAGACGCGATACAATCACGAGTTCAATCATGCGTGCGGCTCCGTTTTGCTGGTCACGTCGATGGCGTCGATGCGACGGCTGTTGAACAGGTTGAACTGACTGTCAGAGCCGTGGCAGCCATCGCCAAAGCTAAAGCCGCAGCCGTTTTTCTCCGGAAACGCTTCTCGCGCCTGTTCACGATGGCTGCTCGGCACCACGAAACGATCTTCGTAGTTGGCGATCGCCAGATAGCGATACATTTCCTGGGCCTGCGCTTCGCTCAGCCCCACCTCTTCCAGCGCGCGGGTATCGACGACGCCGTCAACGGTTTCCGCACGCTTATAGTGGCGCATCGCCAGCATTCGTTTCAGCGCCAGCAGTACCGGCTGGGTATCGCCCGCGGTTAGCAGGTTCGCCAGATATTGCACCGGAATACGCAGGCTTTCCACGTCCGGCAGGATCCCGTTGCTTCCCAGTTCACCCGCATCGGCGGCGGACTGAATCGGCGACAGCGGCGGCACGTACCAGACCATTGGCAAGGTGCGATATTCCGGGTGCAGCGGCAGGGCCAGCTTCCAGTCCATCGCCATTTTGTAAACCGGCGACTGCTGCGCAGCTTCAATGACCCCCTGCGGTACGCCATCTTTCAGCGCCTGCTCGATCACTTTTGGATCGTTGGGATCGAGGAACACGTCCAGCTGACGCTGATACAGATCTTTCTCGTTCTCGGTGCTGGCGGCGTTTTCAATCGCGTCCGCGTCGTATAGCAGGACGCCGAGATAACGGATACGGCCCACGCAGGTTTCGGAGCACACCGTCGGCATCCCGGATTCAATACGCGGGTAGCAGAAGATGCATTTCTCGGATTTCCCGCTCTTCCAGTTGAAATAGATCTTCTTGTACGGACAGCCGGTGATACACATCCGCCAGCCGCGGCACTTGTCCTGGTCGATCAGTACGATGCCGTCTTCTTCACGCTTATAGATGGCGCCGCTCGGGCAGGTCGCGACGCAGGCCGGGTTCAGGCAGTGCTCGCACAGGCGCGGCAGATACATCATGAAGGTGTTTTCGAACTGGCCGTACATCGCCTTCTGCATGTTGTCGAAGTTCTGATCTTTGGCGCGTTTTTCAAACTCGCCGCCGAGGATTTCTTCCCAGTTCGGACCGCTGGTGATCTTGTCCATCCGCTGGCCGGTGATCAGCGAGCGCGGACGGGCGATCGGCTGATGTTTGCTCTCCGGCGCGTTATGCAGATTCTGGTAGTCATAATCAAACGGCTCGTAGTAATCATCGATGCCCGGCAGATGCGGGTTGGCGAAGATTTTACCCAACAGCATCGCGCGATTGCCCATGCGCGGCTGCAGTTTACCGTTGATTTTGCGGATCCAGCCGCCCTTCCATTTTTCCTGGTTTTCCCAGTCGTTCGGGAAACCGACGCCCGGCTTACTTTCCACGTTGTTGAACCAGGCGTATTCCATCCCTTCCCGGCTGGTCCAGACGTTTTTACAGGTCACCGAGCAGGTGTGGCAGCCGATGCACTTATCGAGATTCAGCACCATGCCGACTTGTGAACGAATTTTCATTTTACGCTCTCCTGTACCTGGTCGTTGCCTTCGCCGTCTAACCAGTTAATGTTCTTCATCTTACGTACCACCACAAACTCATCGCGGTTGGAACCGACGGTGCCGTAGTAGTTAAAGCCATAGGCCAGGTGGCCGTAGCCGCCGATCATGTGGGTCGGTTTCGGCGTAATACGGGTGACGGAGTTATGGATCCCCCCGCGCTGACCGGTGATTTCAGAGCCCGGCAGGTTCACGATACGTTCCTGCGCGTGATACATCATGGTCATCCCGGCTGGAACGCGCTGACTCACCACCGCACGCGCCGTCAGGGCGCCGTTGGCGTTGAAGACTTCGATCCAGTCGTTATCTTCGATACCCAGATCTTTCGCATCCGCTTCGCTCATCCAGACAATCGGCCCACCGCGCGACAGGGTCAGCATCAGCAGGTTATCGCTGTAGGTCGAGTGGATACCCCATTTCTGGTGCGGGGTCAGGAAGTTCAGCGCCTTCTCCGGGTTGCCGTTGGACTTCTCGCCCATCACCGCTTTCACCGAACGGGTGTCGATCGGCGGCCGATAGACCAGCAGGCTTTCGCCGAAGTCGCGCATCCACTGGTGATCCTGATACAGCGACTGACGTCCGGACAGCGTGCGCCACGGGATCAGCTCGTGAACGTTGGTGTAACCGGCGTTATAGGAGACATGCTCATCTTCCAGGCCAGACCAGGTCGGGCTGGAGATAATCTTCCGCGGCTGCGCCTGAATATCGCGGAAGCGGATCTTCTCGTCTTCTTTGTTCAGCGCGAGGTGCGTATGCTCGCGACCGGTGATCTCGCTCAGCGCTTGCCACGCTTTCACCGCCACCTGACCGTTGGTTTCCGGGGCCAGGGTGAGGATCATTTCCGCGGCGTCGATGGCCGTTTCCAGCTTCGGCTGGCCTTTCGCCGGGCCTTCCGCCTTGGTGTAGTTGAGCTTACGCAGCAGATCCATCTCGCTCTGGGTGTTCCAGGCGATGCCTTTCCCGCCGTTGCCGATGGTTTCCAGCAGCGGGCCGATCGAGGTGAAACGCTCGTAGGTCGCCGGGTAATCACGCTCAACCGGAATAATATGCGGCGCGGTTTTCCCGGGGATGAGATCGCATTCGCCTTTTTTCCAGTCTTTGACATCCAGCGGCTGCGCCATTTCCGCGGCGGAGTCGTGCTGGATCGGCAGGGTCACCACGTCGGTTTCTTTACCGAGGTGGCCCACGCACACTTCAGAGAATTTCTTCGCGATACCTTTATAGATCTCCCAGTCGCTCTTCGATTCCCAGGCTGGATCAACGGCGGCCGACAGCGGGTGAATAAACGGATGCATATCCGAGGTATTCATGTCGTCTTTTTCGTACCAGGTGGCGGTCGGCAGCACGATGTCGGAGTAGAGACAGGTGCTCGACAGACGGAAATCGAGGGTCACCACCAGATCCAGTTTGCCGTCGAGGCCGTTATCCCGCCATTCGACTTCTTCCGGCTTCACGCCGCCCTGCTTGCCCAGGTCTTTGCCCTGAATGCCGTTCTCGGTACCCAGCAGGTACTTGAGCATGTATTCATGGCCTTTACCGGAGGAGCCCAGCAGGTTGGAACGCCAGATAAACAGGTTACGCGGGTGGTTTTTGCCATTTTCCGGCTGCTCGGCCGCAAAGCGAATCGAGCCCTCTTTCAGCGACTTCACGGTGTAATCCACCGGGGTCATGCCGGCTTTTTTCGCTTCGTCAGCGATACGCAGCGGGTTGACGCCAAGCTGCGGCGCCGACGGCAGCCAGCCCATCCGCTCTGCGCGCACGTTAAAGTCGATCAGGTGGCCGCTGTAACGGGATTTATCCGCCATCGGCGACAGCAGTTCCTGCGCGGTCACCGTTTCATAGCGCCACTGGCTGGAGTGGTTATAGAAGTACGAGGTACTATTCATGTGACGTGCCGGACGCTGCCAGTCAAGGGCGAACGCCAGCGGCTGCCAGCCGGTCTGCGGACGCAGTTTTTCCTGGCCCACATAGTGCGCCCAACCGCCGCCGCTCTGACCGACGCAGCCGCAGAAGATCAGCATATTGATCAGGCCGCGGTAGTTCATGTCGAGGTGGAACCAGTGGTTGAGGCCCGCCCCGACGATAATCATCGAACGACCGTGAGTTTTATCGGCGTTATCGGCAAATTCACGGGCGGTACGGATGATATGCGCGCGGGAGACGCCGGTGATCTTCTCCGCCCACGCCGGGGTGTAGGCTTTCACTTCATCGTAGCCGGCGGCGCAGTTGTCATCGTTCAGACCGCGCTCCAGGCCGTAGTTAGCCATGGTCAGGTCATACACGGTGGTGACCAGGGCGGTAGAGCCGTCGGCCAGCTGCAGGCGTTTAGCCGGCAGTTTGTGCAGCAGAATGTTTTCCAGATCGACTTTGTTGAAGTGCTCAGAACCTTCGCCGCCGAAGTACGGGAAGCCGACGTTCGCCACTTCATCATGGCTGCCCAGCAGGCTCAGACGTAGCTCAATCTCTTCGCCAGTTTTACCGTCGCGCTGTTCGAGGTTCCATTTGCCTTTGTCGCCCCAGCGGAATCCGAGGGAGCCGTTCGGTACGGTCATGTCGCCCTTCTCGTCAAAGGCGACGGTTTTCCATTCCGGATTGTTCTCCTGACCAAGGGAATCCACGAGGTCGGATGCGCGCAGCGTACGGCCGGCGGCATAATAACCGTCGCGCTCCTCGAGCATCACCAGCATCGGCATGTCGGTATAGCGGCGCACATAGTCGGTGAAATACTGGCTCGGCTTATCGAGGTGGAATTCACGCAGCATCACATGGCCCATCGCCAGCGCCATCGCGGCATCGGTACCCTGCTTCGGCGCCAGCCACAGATCGCAGAGTTTGGCGATTTCGGCGTAGTCCGGAGTGATGGCTACGGTTTTGGTCCCTTTATAGCGGACTTCGGTAAAGAAGTGCGCATCCGGGGTGCGGGTCTGCGGCACGTTGGAGCCCCAGGCGATGATATAGCTGGAGTTATACCAGTCGGCGGATTCCGGCACATCGGTCTGCTCGCCCCAGGTCATCGGCGAAGCCGGCGGCAGGTCGCAGTACCAGTCGTAGAAGCTCAGGCAGGTGCCGCCGATTAGCGACAGATAACGGGCGCCGGACGCGTAGGAGACCATCGACATCGCCGGGATCGGCGAGAAGCCAGCCACGCGGTCCGGACCGTAGGTTTTGACGGTATAGACGTTGGAGGCGGCAATCAGCTCATTCACTTCCTGCCAGGAGGAACGTACAAAACCGCCGCGACCGCGGGCCTGTTTGAAGCTTTTAGCTTTGTCGGCGTCTTCGATAATCGACGCCCATGCCTCAACCGGATCGCTATGCTGAACTTTCGCTTCCCGCCACATCTTCATCAGGCGTTTACGCATCAGCGGGTATTTCAGGCGGTTAGCGCTGTACAGGTACCAGGAGTAGCTGGCGCCGCGCGGGCAACCGCGTGGTTCGTGGTTCGGCAGGTCCGGGCGGGTGCGCGGGTAGTCAGTCTGCTGCGTTTCCCAGGTCACCAGACCGTTTTTGACATAAATCTTCCAGCTGCATGAGCCGGTGCAGTTGACACCGTGAGTGGAACGCACAATTTTGTCATGCTGCCAACGTTGACGGTATCCATCCTCCCAGTCCCGGTTGGTGTTTAGAAGCTGGCCGTGCCCATCGGCAAAGGTTTCACCCTTCTGTTTGAAGTAGCGAAACCGGTCCAGGAATTTACTCATCGGGTTTCTCCTGATATGGAGCCTGACGGCTCTCTGATAAATCGACATTGCTGGATTTGCAGCGAAGGTAACGCTATGAAAGAGGGCGAGAATTGATAGCGATCAATCCGAACTGGCTTGTTACTGCGCAGCAAAACCTCGATTACCACCAAGGTGGTATAAGATGTTATTTTTTAACTTGTTGTTTTTAATGATTTTCACCTCAAAAAGCGGCGCCTCACCGGGATTTGTTAACAACGGAGGTATTAAGGGGTAGAGCCATTTCACTGGCAAGCCCACCTGTTCTGGCTCAGCGGTCGATGCGGACAATATTTTCTCATAGTATGTTGTAACTAATTAAGCGGTTAAAAAAAGGCGCCTCCGTGGGGAGCGCGCCTTTTTATACGCCAACATTACCGCGGCCGATTACTGACGCTTACGACCGTATACCGCCCAGGTGATCACCACGCAGGCAATATAGAACACGAGGAACACTTTCATCGCCCCGGCCGGCGAGCCGGTCAGATCCAGCGAGATACCGAACGCTTTCGGAATAAAGAAGCCGCCGATAGCGCCTATGGCGGAGATAAAGCCCAGCGCCGCCGCGGTATCGGTCGCCGCCTCGCGCATCGCCTGCGCTTCGCTGCCGCCCTGGGCCTTCACGCGGTCCATAGTCAGCTTACGGAAGATCACGGAGATCATCTGGAAGGTGGAGGCGCTCCCCAGCCCGGCGGTCAGGAACAGCACCATAAACACCGCGAAGAAGGCGATAAAGTTACCGCCCTGGCCGTTGGTCGGCAGGGTCAGGAACAGCAGCGCGCAGAAGACAGCCATCACCACAAAGTTGACCAGCGTTACGCGGGTCCCACCGAGGCGGTCGGAGATCGCCCCGCCCATCGAACGCGCCAGCGCGCCAATGAACGGGCCGAAGAAGGCGTAATGCAGGATCTGCACATCCGGGAACTGAGTTTTTGACAGCATCGCGAACCCGGCGGAAAAGCCGATAAAGGAGCCGAAGGTCGCGAGATAGAGCAGCGCCATAATCCACAGATGCAGGCGCTTAAGTACCGGCAACTGCTCGCTCAGCGACGCTTTCGAAGCCGACAGGTCGTTCATAAAGAACCACGCCGCCAGAGTGAAAATAATCAGGAAAGGTACCCAGATCCACGCGGCGTTTTCCAGATACAGCATCGAGCCGTCCGGTTGCTCGCTACCGTTACCGCCAAAAACGGCAAAGATAGAGATCGAGACCACCAGCGGCGCGACCAGCTGCATCACGCTGACGCCCATATTGCCGAGGCCGCCGTTAACACCGAGCGCCCCGCCCTGCTTCGCTTTCGGGAAGAAGAAGCTGATGTTGGCCATACTGGAGGCAAAGTTGGCTCCGGCGAAGCCGCACAGCAGAGAGATAATCACGAAGATGCTAAACGGCGTAGAGGTATCCTGGACCGCGAAGCCCAGCCAGACGCACGGCACAATCATGATCCCGGTGCTGAACGCCGTCCAGCGACGGCCGCCGAACAGCGGCACCATAAAGGCGTAAGGCACGCGTAATAAGGCGCCTGACAGCGCCGGCAGCGCGGTCAGCATAAACAGCTGATCGGTTGTAAACTGAAAGCCTACTTTGTTGAGGTTAACGGCAACCGCGCTGAACAACATCCAAACGCAGAACGCCAGTAACAGACAGGGAACGGAGATCCATAAATTGCGGCTTGCCACACGATGGCCGCGCTGTTGCCAGAATTCAGGATCTTCAGGCCGCCAGTCGGTTATGACCGAGCGGTTAGCCTTCTCCGGGAGGGAAGATTGACTCATAGATACCTCTGATTATTCATATTTCCTGCCGCTACCTTAGGGGTTACCCGGGGCGGTAAGTTGATATAAATCAAAGGAAAAGCGCGAGCTAATTTGTGCAAAAATAAACCATGCCTCCAAGTGAGTAGAGAATGGCGGGGAAAAAAGTGTGGTTTTTCACGCTGCTGCCGGGTTGCGTATAATCCCCCCCCTAACATCGCCTACCACCGACAATTAAGGAGTAACTCTTTGGGGGTATGGGTATACTCCAGGGGATAGTCGAGAATAAGCGCCACTCCCGGAGACATGACCGGTCAGGAGCCACGCATTCCATGTTAAAACGTCTTTTTACCCCGCTGACGCTGGTCAATCAACTGGCGTTAATCGTGCTGCTCGCCACGATTATTGGCGTCGCCGGCATGGCGATCTCCGCGCGCCTGGTGAACGGCGTGCAGGGCAGCGCGCACGCCATTAACAAGGCCGGTTCATTGCGTATGCAAAGCTACCGGCTGCTGGCGGCGATCCCGCTGAATGAAAACGATCAAAAACTGGTGGCGGACATGACCGCCACCGTCTTCAGCCCGGAGCTGCAAAATTCCGCCCGCCGCGACGGCCAGGAAATCCAGCTTAAAGCCCTGCAGCAGTACTGGCAGCTGGCGCTGGCCCCCGGGATGCAGCGCGCAGTCAATCAGGCGGAAGTGGCCCAGGATGTCGCCGACTTTGTCGATCGTATCGACCAGTTGGTCACCGCATTCGACCACACCACCGAGCAGCGTATCGAACGGGTGGTCTGGATCCATCGCATCCTCGCCATTGGTATGGCGCTGCTGCTGATCTTCACTATCATCTGGTTACGCGCCCGCCTGCTGCGGCCGTGGAAACAGCTGCTGAGCATGGCGCGCGCGGTGAGCCAGCGTGATTTCACCCAGCGGGCGCACATCAGCGGACGCAATGAAATGGCGACCCTGGGCATGGCGCTGAATAACATGTCGGAAGAGCTGGCGGAAAGCTACGCCGTGCTCGAGCGGCGGGTGCAGGAGAAGACTGCCGGACTGGAGCAGAAGAACGAGATCCTCGCTTTCTTATGGCAGGCCAACCGCCGGCTGCACTCCAGCGCCCCGCTCTGCGAACGTATTTCGCCGGTACTGAATGGCCTGCAGGGTCTGACGCTGCTGCGCGATATCGAGGTAAGGGTTTACGACCTGGAAGACGAAGATAATCACCAGGAGTTTACCTGCCACTCGGATGATGACTGTGATGATAAAGGCTGCTACCTCTGTCCACGCAATCTGCCGCCGCTGCCGGATGGCGGAACAACGCTGAAGTGGCGGCTGTCGGATGCGCATAGTCAGTACGGCATCCTGTTGGCGACGCTGCCGGTTGGCCGCCATCTCAGCCACGATCAGCAGCAGCTGGTGGATACCCTGGTGGAACAGCTGACCAGCACCCTGGCGCTGGACCGCCATCAGGAGAAGCAGCAGCAGCTGATCGTCATGGAAGAACGGGCCACTATCGCCCGCGAGCTGCACGACTCCATCGCCCAGTCGCTATCCTGTATGAAGATGCAGGTTAGCTGTCTGCAGATGCAAGGCGACGCCTTGCCGACGGAGAGCCGCCAGCTGCTGGGGCAGATCCGTAACGAACTGAATACCTCGTGGGCCCAGCTGCGGGAGCTGTTAACCACCTTCCGCCTGCAGTTGACCGAGCCGGGGCTGCGCCCGGCGCTGGAGGCCAGCTGTCAGGAGTACAGCGCCCACTTCGGCTTTACGGTGCAGCTTGATTACCAGCTCCCGCCGCGCTTTGTGCCCTCGCATCAGGCGATCCACCTGCTGCAGATCGCTCGCGAAGCGTTGAGCAACGCTCTGAAGCATGCCAGCGCGACCGAAGTGACCGTGACAGTGTCACAACGCGATAATCAGGTTCGTCTGGTGGTAGCGGATAACGGCCGCGGCGTACCGGACCACGCCGAACGGAGTAACCATTACGGTTTAATTATTATGCGGGATCGCGCCCAGAGCTTGCGCGGTGACTGTCAGGTACGACGCCGGGAAACCGGTGGAACCGAAGTGATCGTCACGTTTATCCCGGAAAAAACGTTTTCCATCCAATAAGGAGACCCTCATGAGTCAACAGGAACGGGCAACTATCCTTCTCATTGACGACCATCCGATGCTGCGCACCGGCGTGAAACAGTTGATCAGCATGGCGCCGGACATCCAGGTGATTGGCGAGGCCAGCAATGGCGCGCAAGGTATCGAGCTGGCCGAGTCGCTGGATCCTGACCTGATCCTGCTGGACCTTAATATGCCGGGCATGAACGGTCTGGAGACGCTGGATAAGCTGCGTGAGAAATCCCTTTCTGGCCGGGTAGTGGTCTTCAGCGTCTCCAACCATGAAGAGGACGTTGTCACCGCCCTGAAGCGCGGCGCCGATGGCTATTTGCTGAAGGACATGGAACCGGAAGATCTGCTGAAAGCGCTGCAGCAGGCGGCCGCCGGAGAGATGGTATTAAGCGAAGCGTTAACGCCGGTGCTGGCCGCCAGCCTGCGCGCCAACCGCGCCACCTCCGATCGGGACATCAGCCAGCTGACCCCGCGCGAGCGCGACATTCTCAAGCTGATAGCCCAGGGACTGCCGAACAAAATGATCGCCCGTCGCCTGGATATCACCGAAAGCACCGTCAAAGTACACGTAAAGCACATGCTGAAGAAAATGAAGCTCAAATCCCGCGTGGAAGCGGCGGTATGGGTCCACCAGGAGCGAATCTTCTAAGGCGAGTCCGTCCAGGAGACGCCTGGCGTGGTAAACTTGACCAGCGGCTCGGTCAGCGCCAGGGCGATCTCATTGGAGGAGACGCGCTGCCCCTGTTTATCCTCCACCACCACCGACAGGCGCCAGCGGTTCGCGGCGCCCGGTTCACTGTTCCACACCGGCATAATGATGCTCCAGCCATCGGGGCTGCTGGCATCTACCGGCGGCGTCAGGCTGAGGGCCTGGGTGTCTCCCTGCCAGTGCAGCGCCTTGATGCCATGCAGACTATGGATCTGCAGCTTCAACTGCACCGTCTCCCCGGACTGCAGATCCCAGGGCGGCGTGGCCAGATAGACCGTCAGATTTTTGCGCTGACGATACTCCACCACCGGCAGATTATCCCGCTCCGGACTATCGAAGCGGCTCCCGCGCAGCGAGTTGCTGATCGCCACCTCGTCTGCCGCAAGCTGCTGCTTAAGGGGTACGCCAAAGCGATAGTTTAGCTTCAGGCCCACATTGTTCTGGCTGACGCCATTTTCCCCCTGCTTATGCTTAGCGGTCACCGTGACCAGCGGGACCGGGGTGTAATTGAGCCCAACGGAGACGGCCACCGGATTATGGTAGCCGGTGCCGGAGTGAAACAGATCGACGCTATCGCCGAAATACTGTTCGACGCTGACGCTGGTGTTGATGTGCTGGTAGAACGGCAGCCGCGCCTGGGCGGTGACGTCATACCCTGCGGCCATCCGCTGCTCCTGAGTCTGATTATCGCGTAGCTGCCAGTCGCCCAGCGGATGGTAATAGTTTGCCGACAGGCGGAGATATTCTCCCCACGCTTCGGCGCCAACGCTGCCGCGCGCCAGGCTTTCGCTCAGCACTTTATCGTAAAACGAGTTATAGCCCAGCAGCCAACCGCCGACCCGCCAACGCTGGCCAAGCCCGATGTTGCCCACCAGATCGTGCTCGCGCCGGGTCACCGAGTACTGGTTCCACGTCAGATAACGGTCGTTATCCTGCAACGGCACGAACCAGCTCCCTTTACTGCCGGTGAATTTCCCCTCTTTATCGACCAGCAGGTCGACATTGGCGTTGCCCCACGGCGAGAGCCAACTCTCCAGCTGATGACTCACTTCATTGCCGATTTTACTGATGGCAAACAGCTGCGCCTGTTCACCCGCCGTCAGACCATTGTCGCTCATGCTGGCCTCGCCAAACTTCTTCGCCACTTCGGCAAAGTGCCGGGCGTCGTCATCAACCTGGGGAGCAATCCCCATATCGGGCAGCGGATCTTGCGCTTGCGCAGGGCGGGTGGTGTCGCTGGCGGTCAGCGCCCAGACGGGAACGCCCGGCAACAGCAGGAGAAAGGTCAACGTTGGCAACAAACGGAACGACACAGCCATTAACAGAGTTTGCGCAAGCTCACAAAATGGATAGAAGTGTTAGTTTATCGTTTTTCCCTGCTCCCGCAGCCCTGTGGGCAATTCCAGGAATAAGCTGAAACCGGTTGGGTAAGGTGCCGCCCAACCGGAGGCGTCGCCGCGCGCCACCGTTACGCCCGGGTTCGTTGCGCCGCCAGCAGCGCGTTGAGCTCCGGCACGCAAGAGCCGCAGTTGGTCCCGCATTTCAGCTTCCCACCCAGCGCCCCGACGCTGGCGCAGCCGCTGGCGATGGCCTCGTTAATTGACCATTCCCCCACCCCAAAGCAGCTGCAGACGATCCGCCCCCGCGGTGCGACGGCGGCGCCCGGTCGGCCGCTAAGCAAGGCATGTCGTTGGACAGCATCGGACGGCGGCGCGGCAAAGGCAGCGCTTATCCATGCGCAATCCACCGCCGGCTCGCGCGCATCGCTCCACCAGCCGAGCATCAGCCTTCCCTGATGCCAGGCCAGCAGGTTCCACACCGCGCCGCCGTCAGCCACCTGTAACTGCCAGCCGCGCCGGGCGCACCACGCGCTGAGCCACTGTCGGGCAGATGCCTCCCCGGCCAGCGAGTAGTGCAGCACGCCTGGCGCCGCCCGCCGCCGCCAGTGCCAGGCCGCAGGAAATGGTAGCGGTTCGCGGCAAAAAAGCTCGCTGTGCCAGGCCGGTTGCCAGGCGGCAATCGCCACCGCCGCCTGTTTACTTTCCGGCTGGCCGGAATACGGGTCCGTGACGGCGGCCAGCAGGTTATTCACCCGCCCCTGACGGGCAAACTGGTTGTTCCAGTGCATCGGAACAAACAGCGAGCCGGGGCGCTGCCCTTCGCTGATCGCCACTTTCGCCACCATCACCCCATGCCGCGACCAGATCCGCGCCAGCCCGTCAGCGGGAAGCTGATAGCGAACGGCATCCTGCGGCGCCACCTCCACCATTGGCTCCGCGATATGCTGCATCAGCCGCGGCACTGCGCCGGTACGGGTCATGGTGTGCCACTGATCGCGGATCCGCCCGCTGTTGAGGATCAGCGGATAAAAGGCATCGGTTGTCGCCCGGGTCGGTTGAGGCGTCACCGGCACCATCCGCAGCCTGCCATCGCCATGCCAGCCGCGCGTGATATCCCAGGCGACCTCGCTGCGGCTGACCGGCCAGCGCACCGGCGGCATGGCGTCCCACGCCTCACGGCTGAGATCCGCCAGCGCGCCGATATCAAACGCCCGCTGGCCGTCGTTTTCGAAACCGGACAGCGCCGCATGCTCGCGGAAGACGTCATGCGGATGCTGCCAGGCAAACGCCTCGCGATACCCCAGCGCCTGGCCCACTCTGGCGATGATCCACCAGTCCGCTTTCGCCTCCCCCGGCGGCGGCAGAAAGCTGCGCTGACGGGATATCCGCCGCTCCGAGTTGGTGACCGTGCCATTCTTCTCGCCCCAGGCCAGCGCCGGAAAGCGGATGTGGGCGAAACGTCCGGTATCGGTCTGGGCGGCGACATCCGAGACGATCACCAGCGGACAGGCGGCCAGCGCCTGGCTCACCGCGTGGCTGTCAGGGAGCGACACCACCGGGTTGGTACCCATGATCCAGACCGCTTTGACCTCGCCGCGGCCAATGGCGGCAAACAGCTCCACGGCGGTCAGCCCGGGGGTCTGCGCCAGCCGTTCCGTCCCCCAGAAGCGGGCCAGCCGCTGCAGATCGTCTGGCACAAAATCCATGTGCGCCGCCAGCATCGTCGCCAGCCCGCCGACTTCGCGGCCGCCCATGGCGTTGGGTTGACCGGTCAGCGAAAAGGGGCCGCAGCCGCGGCGGCCATACTTCCCGCTGGCCAGATGGACGTTGATGATGGCGTTACATTTGTCGCTGCCGCTGGCGGATTGATTGATTCCCATGGTGTAGAGGGTGATCGCCCGCGGGGCGGCGATGAACTCGCGATAGAATCCCGCCACCTCATCGGCAGGCAGACCGCAAAAGGCCGCCACCCTCGCCACGTCCCAGCCGCGGGCGGCGGCCAGCGCCTGCGGGCCGTCGCGAAAGCCATCGACGCAGGCTCCTGCCTCAGCCAGGGCGTTAAGCAGCCCCGCAAACAACCCGCCGTCGCTTCCCGGGGCCAGCGCCAGATGGCGGTCGGCGATCTCGCAGGTAGCGGTGCGTCGGGGGTCGATCGCCACGATCCGCAATCGGGGATTATCCCGCTTCGCCTGCGCCAGCCGCTGGAACAGCACCGGATGCGCCCAGGCGGCGTTCGAGCCGACCAGCACCACCAGATCGCTGTTTTCCACATCATCGTAGCTGCAGGGCACCACGTCGGCGCCAAAGGCCCGCTTGTAGCCAGTGACCGCTGACGACATGCACAGCCGTGAATTGGTATCGATGTTCGCCGCGCCGATAAACCCTTTCATCAGCTTATTGGCGGCATAGTAATCCTCGGTTAACAGCTGGCCGGAGGCGTAAAAGGCCACCGCTTGCGGTCCGTGCTGGTCGATAATCTGTCTCAGGCGCGCAGCGGTTTCCGCCAGCGCCTGAGGCCAGGCTACCTGCTGGCCGTCGACCTCCGGCGTCAGCAGCCGCCCCGCCAGGCCCGTGGTCTCCCCTAAGGCGGCCCCTTTGACGCACAGACGGCCGAGGTTCGCCGGGTGCTGATCGTCGCCACGCACGCTCACCTGCCCCGCGTCGTCCACGCTCGCCAGCACCCCGCAGCCTACGCCGCAGTAGGGGCAGGTCGTTCGGATGGTCTTCATCAGGAGGCCTCCGCGCGGGCCAGCAGCTGCTGGTTGCCCACCCACACTTTGCCGTTTTCTACTTTCACCGGCCAGGCGCGTACCGCCTGTTCGTCGCCGTCGCACGGCCAGCCGTCGCGCAGGCGTATCCGCTGTTTATACAGCGGGGAGATCACCACCGGCTCGCCGCCGACGTCCCCTAACAGCCCACGCGACAGCACGTTGGCCGCGCTGCCCGGCTCGCGGTTGTCGAGGGCGTAGACCCGCTCGCCGAAGCGGAACAGGGCAATCTGCCGCTCCCCTAAGCGGGCGCCGATCCCCGCCTGCGCCGGAATGGCGTCAAGGTCGCATACCGCCTGCCACGGTCGGGATGGGAGTTCGCCTTCGGGCAACGTCTCAGTCAGCAGCGGCTGCGGCTGACCGCGCAGATCGCGGCGCTGCACAGCCTCGTCGGGCTGGTCGCTATTAACGAAGGAGCGGAACAGCGCCAGACGCTGCGGATCGTTGAGGGTGGTCTGCCACTCGCACTGGTAGCTGTCGACGATCCGGGCCATCTCCTGCTCCAGCTCCTCGCCAATGCCAAGACTATCCTCCAGCACCACCTGCCGCAGATAGGCGACGCCGCCCTCCAGGTTATCCATCCAGGTGCTGGTTCGCTGCAGGCGATCGGCGGTACGGATATAGAACATCAGCAGACGATCGATGCTGCGGATCAGCGTCGCTTCGTCGAGATCGCTGGCAAACAGGTCGGCGTGACGCGGTTTCATCCCGCCGTTGCCGCAGACGTACAGATTCCAGCCTTTGTCGGTGGCAATCACCCCGATATCTTTCCCCTGGGCTTCAGCGCATTCGCGGGTGCAGCCGGAGACCGCCATCTTGATTTTGTGCGGGGCGCGTAGCCCTTTATAGCGATGCTCGAGCCGTACCGCGAGCCCGGTGGAGTCTTGCACGCCGTAGCGACACCAGGTTGAGCCGACGCAGGATTTCACCGTGCGCAGCGACTTGCCGTAGGCGTGGCCGGTTTCAAACCCGGCGTCGGCCAGCTCGCGCCAGATAGCCGGCAGCTGTTCCAGCCGCGCGCCAAACAGATCGATGCGCTGGCCGCCGGTCACTTTGCTGTAGAGCTGGTAACGTTTGGCGATCTGCCCGATGGCGATCAGCCCGTCCGGCGTCACTTCCCCTGCCGCCATCCGCGGCACCACCGAATAGCTCCCGTCCTTCTGGATATTGGCGAAATAGCGGTCGTTGGTATCCTGCAGCGGCAGGTGCGCCGGCTTCAGCAGGTACTCGTTCCAGCAGGAGGCCAGCACCGAGGCCACCAGCGGTTTGCAGACATCGCAGCCGTGCCCCTGGCCGTAGCGGCTAATCAACTGCTCGAAGGTATGGATATGGTTAACCCGTACCAGATGGTAGATCTCCTGGCGCGACCACGGGAAATGTTCGCAGACGTCTTTTTTCACTTCGACGCCCTGCTCCGCCAGCTGATACTCCATCACCTGTTTCACCAGCGCGCTGCAGCCGCCGCAGCCGGTAGCCGCTCTGGTGCAGCTTTTTATCGCCGACATATCCCCCGCCCCATTGTTCACCGCCTGGCAGATATCGCCTTTGCTGACGTTATGGCAGGAGCAGATCGGCGCGCTGTCCGGCAGCGCCGCGACGCCGAGCGCCTTCGGCGCGGCTCCCTCCAGCGCGGGCAGGATCAGACTCTCCGGACGCGGCGGCAGCGCCATGCGGTTCAGCATCATCTGTAGCAGCGTGGCATAGTCGCTGGCATCCCCCACCAGCACGCCGCCAAGCAGGGCTTTGCCGTCCTGACTGACGACGATTTTTTTGTAAATCTGCTGCGGACCGTCGGTCCATTGATAGCTCTGACAGCCCGGCGTGCGCCCCTGCGCATCGCCAAACGAGGCCACGTCGACCCCCAGCAGCTTCAGTTTGGTGCTCATGTCGGCGCCGCTAAAGCAGGCGTCCTCTCCTGCGAGAGTAGCCGCGGCGATGCGCGCCATCTGATAGCCCGGCGCCACCAGACCGTAAATTTTATTGTCCCACAGGGCGCATTCGCCTATCGCCAGCACGTCCGGGTCAGAGGTGCGGCACTGGCCGTCGATGTGAATTCCCCCGCGTTCGCCCACCTGCAGTGCGCAGCCGCGGGCCAGCGCGTCCTGCGGGCGGATCCCCGCCGAGAAGACCACCATGTCGGTCCGCAACGCGCCGCCGTCGGCAAAGTTCAGCCGCAGGCCGTCGGCCTCGCGCACGATGGCGGTGGTCGCTTTGCTGGTATGCACCCCCACGCCGAGGGCGACAATCTTCTCCCGGAGCATCGCCGCCCCGCCGTTATCCAGCTGGACGGCCATCAGGTTCGGGGCAAACTCCACCACCTGCGTCTCCAGCCCCAGCTGTTTCAGGGCGTTGGCCGCCTCCAGCCCGAGCAGCCCGCCGCCGATAACCACCCCGCTCTTCGCCGCGGCGGCATGGGCGGCGATACGGTCGAGATCGTCAAGAGTGCGGTAGACAAAGCACCCCGCGAGATCGTTACCGGGGATTGGCGGAACAAAGGGATACGAGCCGGTCGCCAGCACCAGTTTATCCCAGTGGATTTCATGCCCCTCGGCGTCCCGTACCAGCCGTGCGTCGCGGTCGATGGTCGCCACCGCCTCGCCGAGGCGGAGTTCAATACCGTGTTCAATAAAGAAATCCCCGGCCGCCAGCGACAGCGACTCGGCGCTGCGTCCGGCAAAATACTCGGAGAGATGTACCCGGTCGTAGGCGGGGTAACGCTCTTCGCCAAACACCACGATTCGATATTGCTGATGCAGATTGCGGCTCACGCATTGTTCGAGAAAATGGTGGCCGACCATGCCATGTCCCACCAGCACTAATACAGGTTTCGTCATCGTCATTATTCCTGCAGCCTGCGGCTGCGTTGAAGAGGGATCAAAAAGCCAGTCCACGGTGACAGGCTCATCGCTTTCCAGGCGCGCGGTTAGCGCGGCGGCGGCGGTGCAGTCGCCCATCAGCAGCACGCCGCGCAGGCGGCCATCGCGCAGCAGCAGGCGGCGATAGTGGCGGTCGATGGGGTCCCAGCTGGTATAAATGTCATCCTGTTCGCCGGCCTGCTGCTCGCCAGCGCTAAAGAGTTCAATGCCGGTGACCTTCAGGCGGGTCCCGGCGTCCTGCCAGACAAAGCCCTCGCCGGGGGCGCCGCACAGGCGATCCGCCAGCACCTCGGCCTGACGCAGGCAGGGAGCCACCAGCCCCCAGGTCTGGCCGTCAATTTCGCAACATTCGCCGATGGCGCTGATCCCCGGCAGCGAGGAGGCCATCTGACGGTCGACCACGATCCCCCGCTGGCACAGCACGCCGGACTGCGCCGCCAGACGGCTGTCGGGCTGCACGCCGGTAGCCAGCACCACTCTGGCGGCGCGGAATACGCGCCCGTCCGCCAGCCGCACGCCATCGGCGTCGATGGCGGCGATGCGGCACGCCAGCACGCAGCGAATGCCGCGCGCTTCAAGCTGCTGCCTGAGCTCATCGGCGGCAAAAGCGTCGGTCAGCGGCGCCATTAATCCGCTGCCGCGATGCAGAAGAGTGACCTCTCCGCCGTGACGACGCAGCGCCGCCGCCGCTTCCACCCCCAGCACGCCACCGCCAATCACCACCGCCGGGCCGGGTATCGCCAGAATACGTTCCACGTCCGCCAGGGTGCGGAAGGGCATAACCTGCGGACGATCAATGCCCGGCAGCGGCGGGATAAAGGGCCGCGAACCGGTGGCGAACACCAGCTCATCCCACGGCAGCCAGGTTTCCGCGATGCGCAGCCGCCGTTGCTGAATATCGACTTCATCGACCGCCTCGCCAGACCGCAGGCACACCCCGTGCCGGGTGTACCACTCCGCCGGCAGCAACGGGATCTGCGCCGCCGTTTTTTCACCTGCCAGCAGCGGCGAGAGCTGAATGCGGTTATAGGCCGGGTGCGGCTCGTCGCCGACGACGGTAATGGCAAACCGCGCGGGGTCGCGCTCAACCAGCCGCTGCACCAGCCGGGTGGCCGCCATGCCGTTACCGATCACCACCAGTCGCCGCGTCATGACCGCCTCCTTACGCCGCTTTCGGCTGTTTTTCATACAGGAAATGGAGGATCTGCTGGCGCAGATGGTGATACCGGCTGTCGTCCGCCAGCTGAACGCGGTGGCGCGGACGCGGCAGATCGACCGCGAGGATCTCGCCGACCGTCGCCGCCGGACCGTTGGTCATCATCAGCACCCGATCCGAGAGCAGCACCGCTTCATCAACGTCGTGGGTGATCATGACGATGGTGGTATTGAGCTCCTGCTGGATATGCATCACCGTGTCCTGGAGGTGGGCGCGGGTCAGCGCATCCAGGGCGCCGAAGGGCTCATCAAGCAGCAGCACTTTCGGCTTCATCGCCAGCGCCCGGGCGATACCCACCCGCTGCTTCATGCCGCCGGAGATCTCCCCGGGACGTTTGTGCAGCGCATGACCCATCTGTACGCGCGCCAGGTTGTGTTCGATCCACTCCCGGCGCTCACTCTTGCTCATGGTGCGACGGAACACCTGATCCACCGCCAGCGCCACATTGTCGAAACAGCTCAGCCACGGCAGCAGCGAGTGGTTCTGGAAAACCACCGCCCGCTCCGGCCCGGGACCGGCGATTTCCCGGTTATCACACAGTAGTCCGCCCTCGGTAGGGGTGGTGATCCCGGCGATCAGGTTCAGCAGGGTCGATTTTCCGCAACCCGAGTGGCCGATCAGGCTAATGGTCTCCCCTTCGACGATATCGAAGGAGACATTCTGCAGCGCCAGGAACTCGCCGCTGGCGGTGTTGAAGCGTTGGCTGACGGCCTGCACCTGAATTAATGGTTTCATGTTGGCTCCTTATTTTTCCTGCCAGCTAAAGCGGCGAGCGAGCAGCATCAGGCCCTGCTCCAGCAGCAGGCCGACGACGCCGATAATGACGATGGCGATGATGATGTTTTCCACATTGAGGTTGTTCCACTCGTTCCAGATCCAGAAGCCGATCCCCAGCCCGCCGGTAAGCATTTCCGCCGCCACGATCACCAGCCAGGCGATGCCGATGGAGAGGCGCACGCCGGTAAGCACCGCCGGCAGCACCGCCGGAAAGAGGATTTTGCGCATCACCGTCCACTCCGAGAGCTGGAGGACGCGGGCGACGTTGAGATAGTCCTGCGGGATCCGCCGCACACCCTCCGCGGTGTTGATCACCATCGGCCAGATGGAGCAGATAAAAATGGTCCAGCTGGAAGCCGGCTCCGCCTTCTGGAACAGCAGCAGGCCAATCGGCAGCCAGGCCAGCGGGCTGACCGGGCGCAGCAGAGCAATCAGCGGATTAAACATGCGGGCGAAGAACAGCGAACGGCCGATCAAAAACCCCAGCGGAATGCCCGCCAGCGCCGCCAGGCCGAAGCCCACCGCCACGCGCTGCAGGGAGGCCAGCACGTTCCAGCCGATGCCCATGTCATTGGGCCCGTCCTGATAGAACGGATCGGCAAACAGGGTCAGCGCCGAGTCCAGCGTGCTCAGCGGCGTGGGAAAGCCTTTGCTATGCATCGCCGCCAGCTGCCAGGCCAGCAGCAGCACACCCAGCCCCAACAGCGGGGGCAGCAGGCGCTGGGTGAGCTCACGCAGCCAGCGCGTGACGGTCGGCGTGGTGCGCCGGACCTGCACCGGCGGCAGGATAATCACTTCGCCAGGCGCGTTGTCCACGCTGACGACCGGTTGCTTACGTTGTGCCTGCTTCATCTCATGCCCCCTTACGTTGAATAGAGAAATGGCGGGCGTAGCCTTCCGGGTCGGACCCGTTCCAGACCGTCCCGTCCATTAGTGTGCTGCTGCGCATCCTGGCTGCCGGCGCGCTGATCCCTCCTACCGCCTGGGCGGCAGCCTGCCAGACATCGATGCGGTTAATGCGCGACGCCACCGCGAGGTAATCCGGAGCCTGCTTCAGCAACCCCCAGCGGCGGAACTGGGTGAGGAACCACATCCCGTCCGACAGCCACGGGAAACTCACCTCGCCCCCGGCCCAGAAGCGCATCGGATGGGCATCCTGCCAGCGGCGGCCAAGGCCGTTGTCATACTCTCCCAGCATCCGGCCGGTGAGGTATTGCTCCTTGGTATTGAGCCAGCCGCGTCTGGCGAGCAGGCGGGCCGTCTCCCGGGTGTTCTCCGGCGAGGCGGCGATCCAGCGCTGCGCCTCCATCAGGGCCGCCACCAGCGCGCGGGCGGTGTTCGGGTTGCGTTCCACCCAGTCGCGACGGGTGCCCAGCACCTTTTCCGGATGCTCGGGCCAGATATCCTGGGAAGTGGCCGCGGTGAAGCCGATACGGTCGTTAATAGCGCGGGCGCTCCACGGCTCGCCGACGCAAAAGCCGCTCATATTGCCGATGCGCATGTTCATCACCATCTGCGGCGGCGGCACCACGACGGTGCGCACATCGTTGAAGGGATCGATGCCGGCGCTCGCCAGCCAGTAGTAAAGCCACATGGCATGGGTGCCGGTAGGAAAGGTATGGGCGAAGGTGTAACTGCCCGGCGCGCTGCGGTCGATCAGCCGCTTCAGCCCGCCGAGGTCGGTCACCCCTTTCTCCTGCAGCTCGCTGGAGAGGGTAATCGCCTGGCCATTGCGGTTGAGGGTCATCAAATTGGCCATCGCCTGCGGCTTGCTGGCGATCCCCAGTTCGAGGCCGTACAGCAGGCCATAGAGAATATGCGCCGCGTCGAGCTCGCCGGCCACCAGCTTGTCGCGCACCGCCGCCCAGCTGGCTTCCTTACTCGCCACCAGGGTGATGCCATATTTTTGGTCAAACCCCTTCGCCGCGGCGATGGCCAGCGGCGCGCAATCGGTCAGCGGAATAAATCCGACCCGCACGCGGGTTTGCTCCGGTTTGTCCGAGCCGCCGGCCCAGGCGGCCTGCATCACGCCCGGCAGCAGCATCGCGCCGCCCAGCGCGGCCCCTGCCTGCAGCAAGCGCCGCCGGGAAATTGAAAATTTGTCGCCCATATCCGCTCCACCATGCGCAAAAAAAAAGCGCCCGACAGTGCATACGCACTGCAGGACGCCTTTATCCACGGGCCCCCGAACCGCCATTGGTTCGTTGCCCGGACTTTTATTCACTTAATAAGTAATGCAAACGGGATGCCAGCTTTGGCAATAGCGCGCTGGCGGGCTTTTTCCCAACGCTGGCCGGTTTTTCACCTAAAAGTGCACCGCCGGCAGGCAAAGAATGCCCATCGATTGTGCATCTACTCCTTTGGTGTTAGCGGCCAAATCGCCTTCACCATCAGCAGCGCGCGGGCTATCTCAACCATGCGCTGATTTTTGTCCATGGCCATCTTGCGCAGCGTCTGCCAGGCCTGCTCCTCCTGCATTCCCTGGTGCGTCATCAGCAGACTTTTCGCTTTTTCGATCAGCTTGCGCTCTTCGAGCGCGTCTTTCAGCGAGGCCAGCTGGCTGGAGAGCTGCTGCAGCTCATAGGCCTGCTGGCGCACCAGCGGCAGTAGCTGTTTATCGAGCCGTGGCGTCACGCTATCGTCTTCCTCTCCGGCCTGCCAGCCAGGCGCGTCGTCTGCTAACAGCGCGTCGGTGGCATCCAGCAGATCGTCGATCAGTTGCTCTTCCACTTCGCGCAGTTGCTCAAGCCGTTGGGTTTGCAGGCCAAACCAGCGCAGCGCCGTTTCCCCGCCGTCGGCAGCCGGCTGGCGGGTACAGGCGATCCGCCGCAGCTGTTCAATATCCAGACCGGCGTGGCACTGGGTTCTGAACAACTGGACGGTCGCCGGGCTGCCCAGCGCCTGAAAGCTGTCGAAGCAGGGCTGCTGACCGTCAATACGGTCCACCAGCTGCTGGCGCAGGCTGTCGCTGAACTCGCCGCGGGTAAAGCCCAATGCTCCCAGCGCGCGCTCCTGGCCCACCAGCTCTTTTCCCTGCATAAAGCTGTACAGGGCGACCATCCGACCAGCCACCGGCGGATCGTCAATGCTGTCATTGAGCTGCGGGGCGATGTTCAGCAGATGGCGGATGACGCGGCTGAACTGCTCCGTCGCGGCTTCAGCGGCAATTTGCCGGCGGCCGATCTGCGCGCGTAGCGCCGGGAGCTGCGCCAGCTCGTCAACCGCTCTGGCGATACGCCAGCACAGCGCGCTGCCGGCTACCGCGCGCGCCCGTTCGAGGCTGGCATAAAACAGGGCTAGCCGCTCGTCAACCAGCGCCCCTCCCGCCCGACACTCCGCTGTATACAGCAAGCCGCCCGAGCAAAGATAGATATTTGACGCCCCGCGCTCACACTGCAGCATATGCACCAGCGCGCTGAGCTGGCTGGCCAGTTCCCCCAGTTGGCTAAGCTGCTGAAGCTGTTGTTTTTGCAGGCGACGCGCCAGCTGCAGCCAGGCCGTCGCATCGTGCGCATGACCAGTCGTATTATTCATACCCCTCCTCCGGGTTAACGCTTTATACTGCCTAAAGCAATAACCGTGCCTTTAAGAAGGAGTTTGTATGCAACGTATTGTGATCATCGCCAACGGCGCCGCCTACGGCAGCGAATCCCTGTTCAACAGCCTGCGCCTGGCCATTGCCCTGCGCGAGCAGCAGTCCGACCTCGATCTCAAGCTGTTTCTGATGTCCGACGCCGTCACCGCCGGGCTGCGGGGGCAGAAGCCGGCAGAAGGGTATAATGTGCAGCAGATGCTGGAGATCCTCACCGCCCAGCAGGTTCCCGTGAAGCTGTGTAAAACCTGCGCGGACGGCCGCGGGGTCAGCGCACTGCCGCTGGTTGACGGCGTGGAGGTTGGCACTCTCGTTGAGCTGGCCCAGTGGACCCTGGCGGCAGATAAAGTGCTGACCTTCTGAATCTGGGGCGCCAAACGGCAGGAAATATCAGGTTTCGCCGCCTGCAGAGGTAAAAAAAACGTTAGCTGAATGCTTTCAGGAACAACGTCATTTTTGTTTAATCTTTATCCCTTTTTTTGATCAAAATCAGCATCCCGACCCGCGCCGTTTGGTGTGATGCACAGAGCAAAGTGTGAACAATATCACGCGAGGACTGGGTGGGCAGGATGCTGTAGCGGGACAGAAACGGGGTATAAAATGGCGATGGTTAAAGCAAGTTTGACGTTATTTGGTGGTGACACGCTGGTGGTGCGGTGCTCAGAGCGCTGCCATATTCATCTGATGAGCGCGAAGGTCCCGGGCGACAGTCATGCGGATATTCTGAGCGTGCAGGATCGGGACAGCGCCTATCTGACGGTGCCCTACAGCGGCACCTGGAACGTGCTTATCGACAGTCACAGCCAGTCGCTGGAGCACTCCATCAGCTACGTGCCGGCCTGACCGTCACTGCCAGAACACACGCCCGGTCATGCCGGGCGTGAGATTCATGACAAACCTCATGCAATCATTGTACTTGCAGATTGCACCAGAAAAATAACAAGGAAAATCAATTTATTGATTTTCGGCTGATAACCACCAGTAAGGAAAAACCACGCTTTTTCCTTACTGGTCAGCAATCGGACGCCCGGTCATGCCGGGCGTTTTCTTTTGCGCGCGCTCAGGCCAGGCCCGGCGTCGGACTCTCGCCCAACAGCGCGCGGACGCTGGCCACCAGGTCATCGAGACTGGCATCGTGCATGCCCAGCTTGCGCAGCGCCTGCTCAAGCGAAAACAGATACTGGGCGTTGGTGCCGAGCGGCCCGCTGGCCCGGGCGATCAGCGGGGCGATAACCTGGGCACTGGTATCCGGTTCAAACAGTGGATGGCGCGGATCCATAATAAACACCAGGGCATTCACCGTCCGTCCGTCGTCCAGCTCCAGCTTGCACCAGGTGGGCAGATAGCAGCCGGTGATCATCTCCCGCTTCCACAGCAGGGTCAGCTCCTCCTCCAGCGTGTCGTCAGGCAGACGATAGGCGACGCCGGTGGTTCGGCCGCCCTCTTTGAGAGCCAGCATGCGTCCCGGCTGGCAGGCACTACCGCGCCCGGCGGTCAACCGCAGGCAAAACGCGCGGTGCCAGCCCGGCAGCGTGCCGGTGCAGGACTCGCGATAATTGAGCGCCGGGTTCCAGATAAGCGAACCGTAGCCAAAGATCCATACTGAGCCATCATCCGGGCGGCAGGCCAGCGTCGCCGCCAGCGAGGCTGCACGTTGTTCTGCCGACCAGAGTAGCGATTCCTCAATAGCGCCAAACGCTGTCTTACAATCCGCATTCATTAAGAAATCACGAGTTAACACTGTTTACTACCTCCGCCACTGCCCGCTTCCCGGCGTTCGTCTCATGCATCCGTCAATATTGCTGAAATATTATCCAGCTTTATCTTTGAATAAGCAATCAGCGGGGCGCTGGCAAGCGAAAAAGCGGCGTCAGCGATTATTTTTTCTTATGCCACTTATCATCATCGCCTTTCTCATAGCTGTTCTTCACCGCCGCCCAGGCGACTTTGTGCGCCGTCTCTTCGCGGCTGGCGTCATCGCGCCGCTCGTCTTTATCTTTATATTGATCCCAGGCGCTGTTAAACGCTTCTTTATAAATTTCCTGCGCATGGGCAGGCAGTACATGCTGAACGCTGTCGGGGAGTTCTTGTTTACTGCGATAGGGCATACTGACCTCCTGTTTGAGCATTAAGTTTAAGTCTGGTACGCAGTCGGCTGGCTATCAAGGTCAAAATGAGTAGAAAAATTATTTTAGTAATTATCTGAATAATAAGAACTAAATATAAGTAAACATAAATTATAATAAACTAATCAAGATATCCCTCGATACCCGTAAATTTAAGTAAAAAACCAGCGGTAATTTAGCAAGATCTGTTACTTTACCGCCCTACGTTTTTATAATTATAACACCTGCATAAATGGAGATGGTTCATGACCCATGCACATGAGGCGGTAAAAACCCGCCATAAGGAGTCTTCCCTCGTCTTTCCGGTGCTGGCGCTGGCGGTGCTGTTTTTCTGGGGCAGCAGCCAGTCACTGCCAGTGGTTATCGCGATCAATATCCTCGCGCTGGTCGGCATTTTGAGCAGCGCCTTCAGCGTGGTCCGCCACGCCGACGTCCTCGCCCACCGCCTGGGCGAACCCTATGGCTCCCTGATTTTAAGCCTGTCGGTGGTTATCCTTGAGGTCAGTTTGATCTCTGCCTTAATGGCCACCGGCGACGCCGCGCCGACCTTGATGCGGGATACCCTCTACTCCATTATTATGATCGTCACCGGCGGTCTGGTCGGTTTCTCTCTGCTGCTGGGCGGGCGTAAATTCGCCACCCAATATATGAATCTGTTCGGCATTAAGCAGTATCTTATCGCCCTGTTTCCGCTAGCGATTATCGTGCTGGTCTTTCCGATGGCGCTGCCGGGCGCGAACTTCAGCACCGGGCAATCGCTGCTGGTGGCGGTAATTTCGGCGGCCATGTACGGCGTTTTCCTGCTTATTCAGACCAAAACCCATCAGAGCCTGTTTGTTTATGAGCATGAAGACGACAGCGACGATGACGACCCGCACCACGGTAAACCGTCCGCCCATAGCAGCGGGTGGCATACCGCCTGGCTGCTGGTGCACCTGGTGGCAGTGATCGCGGTTACCAAAATGAACGCTAACCCGCTGGAAACGCTGTTGACCAGCATGAATGCCCCGGTGGCCTTTACAGGCTTCCTGGTGGCTCTGCTGATCCTGTCGCCGGAAGGCCTTGGCGCCCTGAAAGCGGTGCTCAACAATCAGGTTCAGCGGGCGATGAATCTGTTTTTCGGCTCCGTGCTGGCCACCATATCGCTGACGGTCCCGGTGGTCACCCTCATCGCCTTCCTGACCGGCAATGAGCTGCGCTTTGGCCTTGGCGCCCCGGAGATGGTGGTGATGGTCGCCTCGCTGGTGCTGTGCCATATCTCCTTCTCCACCGGACGCACCAATGTGCTGAACGGCGCGGCCCACATGGCGCTGTTCGCCGCCTATCTGATGACCATTTTCGCCTGACCCCGTTTTCCCACCCGGCGGAGTCCGGGCGAAAAAAAGCCTGCCGGTTTTGACGCCGGCAGGCTTTTTTACTGATGCAGTCAGGCTTACTTGCTGGTATCCAGCTCGTCGAAGCTTTTCACCAGATCGTCAATCGCTTTCATCTGTTTGAGGAACGGCTCCAGTTTATCCAGCGGCAGCGCGGACGGGCCGTCGCATTTCGCGTGGTCCGGATCCGGATGCGCTTCAATAAACAGACCGGCGATACCTACCGCCATACCGGCGCGGGCCAGCTCGCTCACCTGCGCACGACGACCGCCGGAGGCTGCGCCAAACGGGTCGCGGCACTGCAGCGCGTGGGTGACGTCGAAAATGACCGGCGAGTTGTTGGAGGCTTTCTTCATCACGCCGAAGCCGAGCATATCCACGACCAGGTTGTCGTAACCGAAGTTAGCGCCGCGGTCGCAGAGGATTACTTTGTCGTTACCCCCTTCGATAAACTTATCGACGATGTTGCCCATCTGACCCGGGCTGACGAACTGCGGCTTCTTGACGTTGATCACCGCCCCGGTCTTCGCCATCGCTTCCACCAGGTCAGTCTGGCGCGCGAGGAAAGCCGGAAGCTGGATCACGTCCACCACGTCAGCTACCGGCTGCGCCTGGCTGGCTTCATGAACGTCGGTGATGATTTTCACGCCAAAGGTCTGCTTCAGCTCCTGGAAAATCTTCATCCCTTCTTCCAGACCCGGCCCACGATAGGAGTGGATGGAGGAACGGTTGGCTTTATCAAAGGAGGCTTTGAAGACGTAGGGAATACCAAGCTTCTGCGTAACGGTGACATAATGTTCGCAGATACGCATCGCCAGGTCGCGCGACTCCAGCACGTTCATCCCGCCGAACAGCACGAACGGCAGGTCGTTCGCTACGTTGATATCACCAATGCTAACCACTTTTTGTTTCATAAGTTCGCCTTATCAGGGTGTAACCGGAATGGTTCCAGACTAATGCAATGTAATTTGTTTATGCGAAATCGTGTTGATCTGCGCGCGGATCATCTCGCTGATCGGATCCTCCGGGCACTGCTCAACGAAATAGCTCAGATCCAACAGCGCCACGTGATCGCAGTCCAGCTGGGCGTATATCAGCCCGCGGTCGCGGATCTCATACGGATCTTCCGGATTAAACTGCAGCAGCGCTTCGCTGGCGCGCAGGGCCAGCTCCATCTGCCGCTCTTCCATCAGCGCCGACTTCAGGGTGTCCAGCAGCTTGCGGATCACCTCGGCGTTATCCGCTTCGTCGAGATCTTCATTAAACAGTTCCGCCACCGGCCCGATGTTGCCCTTCAGCCATACCTCCAGGGTATGCTCGTCGAGGGTCTCGCCGTTAAACGGATTAATCAGCCACATCTCTTCGCTGGTTTCCGGGTCCGCACGCAGCAGCATCTGGGTCGGGAAGATCACCGGCACCACCGGCAGCGCCAGGCGCTGGGCGATCCACAGCAGGATCGCGCCTAACGACACCGCGCTCCCCTGGCGGTTAACCAGCACTTTATCCAGCCATAGCGCGTCGGAAAGACGATACACGCCCTGCGAGGCGCCAAAGCCCCACTCGTCGTAAAACAGCTCCAGCAATCGTTCTATCTGACGCTCCTGGTCCCACGACGGCGCAATCTCCTCCTGCGCGAGGCGCAGCAATCGCTGCAGCTCTTCCTCGACAAAACGCGACGGAAAATCGTCGCGGACCTGTTCAGAAATGAGGACCATGCCATCACACAATGGCGCTTTGTTAAATTCGAAATCCGCTAATGACCCCATGACCTACCCCAGTATCGGTATTCTTGTGATGGCGAGTTGAATGATGATAAACAACACCACCAGCGCCAGCAGGAACGCGATAAAGCGGGTCTGCTGGCTGCGCGGACGACGACGGCCCAACGCGATAAAACCTAATGCGATGTAAATGATAACGCCAAACAGCTTTTCAGTCAGCCATGCGCCGTCTTCTGTGAACGGCAGGTAGTGCGTTATCGCCATTAACCCTGCGCCGCTGAGAAACAGCAGCGTATCGCTGCAGTGCGGCGCAATTCGCACCCACCGCTGGTTCAGCAGCGGGCTCTGGTGATACATCCACCAGTAACGTAAAACGAACAATCCTACCGACACCGCCACTGTGGCAATGTGCAGGTAGAGGACAGCCGTGAATAAGTTCATCAGCCAACATTCTCCATGTCGGGTAAACGTCCGAGGGTCAGACGCTCATTGTCGCCATAGTCGCGACAGGTCGCGACGTCCAGATAGCCCGCTTCGCGGAACAGCGCGCGAACCGCCTCGCCCTGAGTCCAGCCATGCTCCAGCAGCATCCAACCGCCGGGCTGCAGATACTGCCGTCCCTCGCGGATGATATGCGCCAGATCGGCCAGCCCCTGGTCGCCTGCGACCAGCGCCGTCAACGGCTCAAAGCGCACATCGCCTTCGGCGAGATGCGGGTCGGCGGCGTCGATATAGGGGGGATTGCTGACGATCGTGGCGAAGCGCTGCCCGGCCAGCGCGCTAAACCAGTCGCTTTGACTTATCGTCACGTTAGCGATGCCCAGATGTTCGGCATTGCGCAACGCCAGCGCCACGGCGTCCGGCATCACGTCCACCGCGGTGACCTCACAGTCCGGACGTTCGCTGGCCAGCGCCAGGGCAATGGCGCCGGTCCCGGTGCCGAGGTCGAGAATACGGCACGGCGCGGTTGGCAGACGCGCCAGCGCCTGCTCTACCAGACATTCGGTATCCGGGCGGGGGATCAGCGTCGCCGGGGAGACGAACAGCGGCAGCGACCAAAACTCGCGCTGCCCGACCAGATGAGCAATAGGTTCCCCGCGCTGGCGTCGCACCAGGAGCGCCTCCAGCCTCGCCGCCTCGTCAGCAGAGAGCGTCGTTTCACCGAAGGCCAAAATCCAGGTTCGCGCCCGGCCGGTAACGTGTCCCAGCAAGATCTCGGCGTCGCGTCTCGGGCTGTCGCTCTCCGCCAGGCGGGCGATCGCCTGCTGCAGCCAGGCCTGAAAGGTCATCATTCCTGCTCGGACAGCGCCGCCAGCTGATCGGCCTGATGTTCCTGGACAATCGGCTCAATCAGCATGTCGAGTTTGCCCTCCATCGCCTCATCCAGACGGTAGAGCGTCAGGTTGATGCGGTGGTCGGTCACGCGGCCCTGCGGGAAGTTATAGGTGCGATTGCGGTCGCTGCGGTCGCCGCTGCCCAGCAGGTTGCGGCGCGTGGAGGCTTCCGCCTGCTGACGTTTGGCCACTTCGGCGGCGCGGATGCGCGCGCCCAGCACCGACAGCGCCTTGGCTTTGTTTTTATGCTGAGAACGCTCGTCCTGGCACTCCACCACGATGCCGGTGGGCAGGTGGGTAATGCGGATAGCCGAGTCGGTGGTGTTAACGTGCTGACCGCCTGCCCCGGAGGAACGGAAGGTATCGATGCGCAGATCCGCCGGGTTAATGTCCGGCATTTCGGCTTCCGGCAGCTCCGGCATCACCGCCACCGTACAGGCGGAGGTGTGGATCCGCCCCTGCGATTCGGTGGCCGGCACACGCTGCACGCGATGGCCGCCGGATTCAAATTTCAGCCGACCGTAAACGCCGTCGCCGCTGATCTTGGCGATCACCTCTTTAAAGCCGCCGTGCTCACCTTCGTTGGCGCTGAGGATCTCTACCTGCCAGCGGCGCGATTCTGCGTAACGGGTGTACATGCGGAACAGATCGCCGGCAAACAGCGCTGCTTCGTCGCCGCCGGTCCCGGCGCGCACTTCCACGAAGGCGTTACGCTCGTCATCAGGATCTTTCGGCAGGAGGAGAACCTGCAGCTGTTGCTCCAGCTGGTCGCCTTTTTCTTTGGCGTCACGCAGCTCTTCCTGCGCCATTTCGCGCATTTCCGGATCGTCGAGCATCATCTGCGCGGTTTCAATATCCTCCTGCACCTGACGCCAGTCGGTATAGCAGCGCGCCACATCGCTCAGTTGAGCATACTCCCGCGACAGCGCGCGGAATTTATCCTGATCGGCAATCGTCGCGGCATCGCCGAGCAGCGCCTGCACTTCTTCATGGCGCTCGTACAACGCTTCCAGTTTGGCAACAATAGAAGACTTCATAGGCGTGAATTCACCCTGTCCTGAAAAGTAAGAGAAAGGTGCGCTATTCCAGCCGAGGCTGTTGCGCAGAATATGCAGACGTTCGTCGTCCCCGTCACGGGCGGCCTGCTGAAGAGATTTGGTTGGCGCGTGGATCAGGCGGTTAGTGAGCTTGCGCGCCAGATCCTGCATAATTTCCTGGGCATCACCGCCCTGCTCCAGCGCGGCCAGCGCTTTCGCCGTCAGCTCCTCACGGACCTGCTCAGACTGAGAACGGTATTCGCGAATGGTCTCGCTGGCGCTCTGCGCGCGCAGCCAGGCCATAAATTCGCTGGTTTCCTGCTCGACGATCGATTCCGCCTGCACCGCGGCAGCCTTACGCTGCGCCAGGTTATGCTGAATAATGTTTTGCAAATCGTCGACGCTGTAGAGGTAGGCGTTAGCCAGTTTGCCGACCTCTGGTTCAACGTCGCGCGGGACGGCGATATCCACCAGCAGCATCGGCTGGTTACGCCGCGCCTTAAGCGCACGCTCCACCATGCCTTTGCCGATGATCGGCAGCGGGCTGGCGGTGGAGCTGATAATGATGTCGGCCTCTTTCAGCCGTTCGTCGATATCGCTGAGGGCTATCACCTCGGCGCCCACTTCCTCCGCCAGCGCCTGGGCGCGTTCACGGGTGCGGTTGGCGATCACCATTTTGCGCACATGATGTTCGCGAAGATGGCGCGCTACCAGCTCAATGGTTTCACCGGCGCCGACCAGTAACACGGTGACGCTGGAGAGCGATTCAAAGATTTGCCGCGCCAGGGTACAGGCGGCGAAAGCCACAGAGACCGCGCTGGCGCCGATATCGGTTTCGGTACGCACGCGCTTAGCCACTGAAAAGGATTTCTGGAACATCCGCTCCAGCTCGCTGACGTTAAGATGGCCGCGGCTGGAGTCGGCGAAGGCTTTTTTCACCTGGCCGAGGATCTGCGGCTCGCCCAGCACCAGCGAATCGAGGCCGCTGGCGACGCGCATCAGATGGCTGACGGCGTCATTATCCTGATGCCAGTAAAGGCTTTTTCGCAGGTCTTCTTCGTTGAGGCCGTGGTAGTTGCACAGCCAGCGGATCAGCGCTTCCTGCAGGTTATCCTGCTCTTCGACGCTGAGATAGAGTTCCGTGCGGTTGCAGGTCGACAGCACCACCCCACCCTGCACCATCGGCTGAGCCAGCAAGCTCTCCAGCGCCTTATCGAGCGTTTCCGGCGAAAACGTGACGCGTTCTCGCAGGGCGACCGGAGCTGTTTTGTGATTGATGCCAAGAGCTAAAAGGGTCATTGTGAGGGAGTAGTACCAGCGTTGCTAAGGTTAGTCTGAGTGCATCATACAGGATGCGCGTAATCAATAAAAGGGAGGCTCCCCTTTTGGAGTAATAGTTAAAGCAAGACCGCCATTAAGGTTAATTTTTTGATTTCAGACAACTTGAACGTAGACGCTATCGCCCGGCGACGCTAGCATTAAGGGTTATAAATGTAACCTGCTACACAAATCGGCCCGCTGTTCCCTGCCGCCGTTTTTCCCTGTAGACATCAAGGATTTGTCATCATTATGAATCGACTGTTCCGCCTGCTGCCGCTGGCCAGCCTCGTCCTCACCGCCTGTTCTCTTCATACGCCGCAAGGGCCTGGCAAAAGCCCGGATTCGCCGCAGTGGCGTCAGCACCAGCAGGCTGTCCGCAGCCTCAATCAGTTCCAGACCCGCGGGGCGTTTGCCTATCTTTCCGATGAGCAAAAAGTCTATGCCCGCTTCTTCTGGCAGCAAACCGGCCAGGACCGCTATCGCCTGCTGCTGACCAACCCGCTGGGCAGCACCGAGCTGTCGCTGACCGCGCAGCCGGGCAGCGTGCAGCTGATCGATAACAAAGGCCAGACCTATACCGCCACTGATGCCGAAGAGATGATTGGCCGTCTGACCGGGATGCCGATCCCGTTGAACAGCCTGCGCCAGTGGATCATCGGCCTGCCGGGCGACGCCACCGACTATTCGCTGGACGATCGGTACCGTCTGCGTGAACTGAACTATACGCAAAACGGCAAAACCTGGCACGTGACCTACGGCGGCTACACCAGCGATACCCAGCCAGCCCTACCGTCCAATGTCGAGCTGAACAATGGCGCTCAGCGCATCAAGCTGAAGATGGATAACTGGATCGTGAAATGATGACCCGCTGGCCCTCTCCTGCAAAACTGAATCTGTTTTTATATATCACCGGCCAGCGGGCCGATGGTTACCATACCCTGCAAACGCTGTTTCAGTTTCTCGATTACGGCGATACGTTGACCATCGAACCGCGTACTGACGGCCAACTGCGCCTGCTGACGCCGGTGGCCGGCGTGCCGGACGAGGAGAATCTGATCGTTCGCGCCGCGCGTCTGCTGATGCATGCCGCCAGCGAAAGCGATCGCCTGCCGGCGGGCAGCGGCGCCGATATCAGTATCGATAAGCGCCTGCCGATGGGCGGCGGCCTGGGCGGTGGCTCCTCCAATGCTGCCACCGTGCTGGTGGCGCTCAACCATCTTGGGGCTGCGGTCTCTCGGAAGATGAGCTGGCGACTCTTGGCCTTCAGCTGGGGGCCGATGTGCCGGTTTTCGTGCGCGGCCATGCCGCCTTCGCCGAGGGGGTGGGTGAAAATACTGACGCCGGTAGAACCCGAGGAAAAAACTGGTACCTGGTGGCCCACCCGGGGGTCAGTATTCCGACGCCGATCATTTTTCGCGATCCGGAGCTACCACGAAATACCCCGCGCCGGTCAATTAATACGTTATTAAATTGTGAATTCAGCAACGATTGCGAGCTTATCGCAAGAAAACGTTTTCGCGAGGTTGATGCCGCGCTTTCCTGGCTGTTAGAATATGCGCCGTCACGCCTGACCGGCACAGGGGCCTGTGTGTTTGCTGAATTTAACACCGAATCCGCTGCCCGTCAGGTGCTGGACACTGCCCCGGCATGGCTAAATGGCTTTGTGGCGCGCGGAGTTAACCTCTCGCCGCTCAAGCAGGCCCTGCTCTGAATCCTGCGCCGTGATGGCACATTGATAATGAGTCAGCCGGGGAAATTGAGTTACGGTGACAACGTCACCCTGTTCCAGACGTTGCATCGTGCTCTTTAAATACACCGACTGGATCGAATGGCGCCATCCCGCACATTATTGGCCCATTCATCCACCACTGGACGCATGCCTGAGGTTCTTCTCGTGCCTGATATGAAGCTTTTTGCTGGTAACGCCACCCCGGAACTAGCACAACGTATTGCCAACCGCCTGTACACTTCTCTTGGCGACGCCGCTGTAGGTCGTTTTAGCGACGGCGAAGTCAGCGTACAAATCAATGAAAACGTACGCGGTGGTGATATTTTCATCATCCAGTCCACTTGTGCTCCCACCAATGACAACCTGATGGAACTGGTTGTTATGGTTGATGCTCTGCGTCGTGCTTCGGCAGGTCGTATCACCGCCGTTATCCCTTACTTCGGTTATGCTCGTCAGGACCGTCGTGTTCGTTCTGCTCGTGTGCCAATCACCGCGAAAGTGGTGGCGGATTTTCTGTCCAGCGTCGGCGTTGACCGCGTGCTGACCGTTGACCTGCACGCAGAACAGATCCAGGGCTTCTTCGATGTGCCAGTCGATAACGTGTTCGGCAGCCCAATCCTGCTGGAAGATATGCTGCAGCTGAACCTGGACAACCCGATTGTGGTTTCTCCGGACATCGGCGGCGTCGTGCGTGCCCGCGCTATCGCTAAACTGCTGAATGATACCGATATGGCTATCATCGACAAGCGCCGTCCGCGCGCCAACGTCTCCCAGGTGATGCACATCATCGGCGACGTTGCCGGTCGTGACTGCGTGATGGTCGACGATATGATCGACACCGGCGGCACCCTGTGTAAAGCGGCAGAAGCGCTGAAAGAGCGTGGCGCGAAACGCGTATTCGCTTACGCAACGCACCCAATTTTCTCCGGCAACGCTATCCAGAACATCAAAAACTCTGTCATTGATGAATTTGTCGTCTGCGATACCATTCCGCTGGCACCAGAAATTAAAGCGCTGGATAAAGTGCGTACTCTGACGCTCTCCGGTATGCTGGCTGAAGCTATTCGCCGTATCAGCAATGAAGAATCTATCTCTGCTATGTTCGAACATTAATCGAGCCCAGCACAAAAACCCGCTGCGGCGGGTTTTTTTGTCTCCGCACCTTATTTGTATGATCAATGCCTCCTTCACCTGCCATTTAGTTGACAGATGATGCGCTCATGGATGAAACATTATTGTGAACAGATTATTTTCCTCACATGTGATGCCTTTCCGCGCCCTCATCGACGCTTGTTGGAAAGAAAAGTACACCTCCGCCCGCTTCACGCGTGACCTGATCGCCGGGATCACCGTCGGGATCATTGCGATTCCGCTGGCGATGGCGCTGGCGATTGGCAGCGGTGTGCCGCCGCAGTACGGCCTCTATACCTCAGCGGTGGCAGGGATTGTGATCGCCTTGACCGGCGGGTCACGCTTTAGCGTTTCCGGTCCGACTGCCGCCTTTGTGGTGATCCTCTATCCGGTTTCCCAGCAGTTTGGTCTGGCGGGACTGCTGGTGGCAACCCTGATGTCGGGGATCTTTTTAATCCTCTTCGGCCTGGCGCGCTTTGGCCGCCTGATCGAATACATCCCGCTGTCAGTCACCCTCGGCTTCACCTCGGGGATCGGTATCACCATCGGCACCATGCAGATTAAAGATTTCCTCGGCCTGCAGATGCCCCATGTGCCGGAGCATTATCTGCAGAAAGTGGCGGCGCTGGCGATGGCCCTACCGACCATTAACGTTGGCGATGCCGCCATCGGCGTCGTTACTCTTGGCATTCTGATCCTCTGGCCGCGGCTGGGTATCCGCCTGCCGGGCCACCTCCCGGCGCTGCTGGGCGGCTGCGCGGTCATGCTGGTGGTCAACTTGCTCGGCGGCGATGTCGCGACGATCGGCTCGCAGTTCCATTATCAGCTGGCGGACGGCACTCAGGGCAATGGCATTCCGCAGCTGCTGCCGCAGCTGGTATTGCCCTGGGATATGCCGGGCTCAAACTTTACCCTGAGCTGGGCCTCGCTGCAGGCTCTGCTGCCTGCCGCCTTCTCAATGGCGATGCTCGGCGCCATTGAATCTCTGCTGTGCGCGGTGGTGCTTGATGGCATGACCGGCACCAAGCACAAAGCCAATAGCGAGCTGATTGGCCAGGGGCTGGGCAACATTGTCGCGCCGTTCTTCGGCGGGATCACTGCCACCGCGGCGATTGCCCGCTCGGCGGCGAACGTCCGCGCCGGCGCCACATCGCCGGTTGCCGCCGTGATCCACGCCCTGCTGGTGATCCTGGCGCTGCTGATCCTCGCCCCACTGCTCTCCTGGCTGCCACTGTCGGCGATGGCCGCCCTGCTGCTGATGGTGGCATGGAATATGAGCGAGGCGCATAAAGTCATCAATCTGCTGCGCCACGCGCCGAAGGACGACATCGTGGTGATGCTGATGTGCATGTCGCTAACGGTGCTGTTTGACATGGTGATCGCTATCAGCGTCGGGATCGTGCTGGCTTCGCTGTTGTTTATGCGCCGTATCGCACGCATGACTCATCTGGCGCCGGTCAACGTCGAGGTGCCAGACGATGTGCTGGTGCTGCGGGTAATTGGGCCGCTGTTCTTTGCCGCCGCCGAAGGCTTGTTCAACGATCTGGAGACCCGGATCGCCGGCAAGCGCATCGTGGTGCTGAAATGGGACGCGGTGCCGGTTCTCGACGCCGGTGGCCTGGATGCCTTCCAGCGCTTTGTGAACAAGCTGCCGGAAGGCTGTGAATTGCGCGTATCTAACCTCGAGTTTCAGCCGCTACGCACGCTAGCGCGCGCCGGCGTCAAGCCGCTGCCCGGACGCCTGAGCTTCTACCCCGATCGTCAGGCCGCGCTGGCTGACCTGTGATCACCCGGCGGCAGGTCCCTGCGCCTGCCGCATCAAGGATCCGGTCGCCTGCTGCAGCCAGCTCAGCACCGCCGGCGTCATCCAGGTGCCCTTCATCAAATGCGGCTCCTGCTCCATTGCCCGACGAAACTTCTGCAACGTCTGCGGCCGGGTACCGGCGTAGGACTGAAACAGTTCAAGCCACGCCCGGGCCAGCGCCTGACCCGACGCCGAGTCCGGCGCTACGCCCTCCCGGCACGCCTGATGCAGCTTCGCCACCAGCGCAGGCCACTCCTGTAGCCGGTCAAAATAGTGCTGGCGGGTGAACGCCATCTCTTCTTCGTCAAGGTACCGCGCCCAGATGGCCAGTTTGCTTTCGGCAAAGGCCTCGGTGATATAGGCGATGATTGCCGGCGTGACGCCGGTCTGTTCAACCATTTGCGGCTCGGCGGCATGCATCTCGTTCAGGCGGGTCAGAAACTCCGGACGCCCGGCCGTATCCTGCTCCAGGCGCTCCATCCAGCGCGTCGCCAGACGCATCGCCTGCGGACTGTCCGTCGGGCAGCCGCTCGCCATCAGCGTCTGCACCTCCTCCGTTAGCTCGCGCCACGCCTGCGCCCGCTGTTCATCCTGTGCCGCAAACGGCAGCGCGGCTAACTCCTGTTGACTAAACCAACGATCGTACATTTTCATTAACTCCAGCGTCTGTAGCCAGGACTCCAGATCGGGTTCATTGCCGCTCGCCAGCGTCTCGCGCAGCACCAATAGTCGGTCGCGCAGCCTGCCAACATCGCGTAGCTGGGCGTTGAGCATATCTATCTGCTGCGTCAGCAGCTCGGGCAGCGACAGCGTTTGCCGATCGAGATAGTCCTTGATTGTGGCGAGCGTTAGCCCGGCCTGCGCCAGCGCCTTTATCATATGCAGGCGCTGAACCGCGGACAGGTTATAGAGCCGATAGCCCGCCTCGCTTCTGGCCGAAGGCGTTAACAGCCCCGTCTGTTCATAATGATGCAGCGTACGTACCGTCAGTCCGGCACGCTTCGCCAGCTCTCCCACCTGAATTAACATGACTGCTCCTCTCTGTGGCCAGGTCCGCTACTCTGCAGCCTGACGTAACGTCAGGGTCAAGCAAAAACCGCGCTTGCTATTCATTTTTGCTGGCAACCATAGCAGCACGAAGGCCAGGACGGAATGGGGGCGTAATATGGCGGGAAAAAGAGGAAGAGATAAAGTGAGACACAGAAAAGCGCATCGGCCTTCAGCGGCCGATGCGCGAAATCATGCTACGGTTAGCTGTGACGATGCTGGTTACGACGGCAGCGTTTATCGTAGTGGCGCACCCACCAGTAGCGGTCGCTGACCTGCTCGTGGCCGCCAATACGGGCACCGGCCAGCCAGAGCACTGCGCCAACGAAGATGCTTAGGATTGCGCCATGCGCAAAGAATTGTGGCAGGTTAAGCTGCGGAAGCTGGTTCAGAATGGAGTAACCTACCCCCACAACCATCACCACCAACCCTAACCCCATGAGTACGTTACCGAGTAACGAAGCGTTTTTGCGTTTCATGTGTCACCTCCGGACTTTGGGTTGCCAGGGAATGTCCCCAAATCTTATAGGTGTAGTATAGACAAGGTCTCTTCTGCGGAGTGCGTCCACGATCACATTAGTGAACAGCGAATAGACAAAAATTTACAAATAAGTCTATGAACCATATCAAATTCTAATGATTTAGTGAGTAAATCATCAATGCGGGTATTGTCTAATAGCCAGAATTTTGTCAAGCGCGCCCGCAGACAGTACACTACGCGGCAGAGAATGCCCCATGCAGGATAGAAAACGTGACCATTAAACTGATTGTCGGCCTGGCCAACCCCGGTGCGGAATATGCCGCCACCCGGCACAACGCTGGCGCCTGGTATGTGGATTTACTGGCGGATCGCCATCGTGCGCCGCTGCGCGAAGAGAGCAAATTCTTCGGCTACACCTCGCGCATCAACCTGGCGGGCGAGGACGTCCGCCTGCTGGTCCCCACTACCTTTATGAACCTCAGCGGTAAAGCCGTGGCCGCGATGGCGACCTTTTATCGCATCAACCCGGATGAAATTCTGGTCGCCCATGACGAGCTGGATTTACCGCCGGGCGTGGCGAAATTTAAGCTTGGCGGTAGCCATGGCGGCCACAATGGCCTGAAGGATATCATCAGTAAGCTCGGCAATAACCCGAACTTTCACCGTTTACGCGTCGGAATCGGCCATCCGGGCGACAAAAACAAGGTTGTCGGCTTTGTGCTTGGCAAACCACCGGCCAGCGAGCAGAAACTGATCGATGACGCTGTCGACGAAGCGGCGCGCTGTACCGAAATCTGGTTAAAGGACGGGCTGACCAAAGCGACCAACCGTTTGCACGCCTTTAAGGCGCAATAAGCCGTTGTCGTGCGGCATTTTTGCCGCGCACCGTGTATAATAGGCAAAGCTATTCAATTTTCTGCAATCTGTTCCTTGTAACAGATTGATTATCCAAAGATTAAGGTGATTTAAATCATGGGATTCAAATGCGGTATCGTCGGTTTGCCCAACGTCGGCAAATCCACCCTGTTCAATGCGCTCACCAAAGCGGGTATTGAAGCGGCCAACTTCCCCTTCTGTACCATTGAGCCGAACACCGGTGTCGTACCGATGCCCGATCCGCGTCTGGACAAGCTGGCTGAAATCGTCAAACCGCAGCGCATCCTGCCGACCACCATGGAGTTCGTGGATATCGCGGGCCTGGTGAAAGGCGCGTCCAAAGGTGAAGGTCTTGGCAACCAGTTTCTGACCAACATCCGTGAAACCGAAGCCATCGGCCATGTGGTTCGCTGCTTTGAAAACGATAATATTATTCACGTCGCGGGGAAAGTGAACCCGGCGGAAGATATCGACGTTATCAACACCGAACTGGCGCTGTCTGACCTTGATACCTGCGAACGCGCGATTCACCGCGTCTCCAAAAAAGCCAAAGGCGGCGATAAAGACGCGAAGGTTGAGCTGGCCGCGCTGGAAAAATGCCTGCCGCAGCTGGAAAACGCCGGTATGCTGCGCGCGCTGGATCTGACCAAAGAAGAGAAAGAGGCCATCCGCTATCTGAGCTTCCTGACCCTGAAGCCGACCATGTACATCGCGAACGTCAATGAAGACGGTTTCGAGAACAACCCGTACCTCGATCAGGTTCGCGCCATCGCCGAGCAGGAAGGGTCTGTGGTGGTGCCGGTGTGCGCCGCCGTTGAAGCGGACATCGCCGAGCTGGACGATGAAGAGCGTGACGAGTTCATGGCTGAGCTGGGCCTCGAAGAGCCGGGCCTGAACCGCGTGATCCGCGCCGGTTACGCTCTGCTGAACCTGCAGACCTACTTCACCGCGGGCGTGAAAGAAGTTCGCGCATGGACCATCCCGGTGGGAGCGACCGCGCCGCAGGCAGCCGGTAAGATCCACACCGACTTCGAAAAAGGCTTTATCCGCGCGCAGACCATCGCTTATGAAGACTTCATTGCCTACAAAGGCGAACAGGGCGCGAAAGAAGCCGGTAAAATGCGTGCTGAAGGTAAAGACTACATCGTGAAAGATGGCGATGTGATGAACTTCCTGTTCAACGTCTGATCCCGCTAACTGGCGTTTTCGCCGCCACCGCGCAAAAAAATCCACGCAGCGGCGTGGATTTTTTTTACCCAGGCGACACGCTACTCCACAATATGGGTATCTTCTGCCGCCTCGTAGCCATCAACGATCTGCACAATTTTCTTTAACTCAGCCTCAATAAAAGCCGGGGTGGTGCTTTCCCCAGAGGCCGGGTGATGAAGCTCCACCGAGATGCCGCTGGCGGCATTGGTCAGCGACAGGCTGATCTCCTGCTGGCCCCGCGAGGACGAAGAACGCCCGATATGCTGCATGATAGCCGCCGCCGCCGCGCGCGTATCAACGTCTGCGAGATGACCCCATCTCATTTCAACATGCCCCCTGCTGCCCTGCCTTTATCACCTGCAGCGTATAGCCGCTTCTTGCCGTTGCCATGCCTTTTCCTCCGATTTAGTTGCCCGGGCGTCACATTATCAGCCCGGTTTTATCAGCCAGGTTCGCGCGCCTGCGCCTTGCCGTTAATGACTCTTTTCCACATAGGTCTGCATGTTTTCTTTGGTCACTAACTCAAACGGGATCCAGACATGAGACTCGACCTTTTCTCCTTTAATCAGCTTCAGCGCTACCGCTAAGGCCGTTTTGCCCTGACCGACGGCGTCCTGGAAAACCGTCACCTGAATCTTATCGCTGGCCAGGGCTTTCAGCCCGTCCGGGGTGGCGTCGATCCCGCCGATCAGCAGCTTCTTCTGGCTTTTCTCCAGCGCCATCGCCGCGCCAATCGCCATCTCATCGTTGTTCGCCGCCACAATATCAATCGCTTCTCCGTTGCCCGTCCAGTTCTGCATCAGATCCATTCCCTCGCTGCGGGAATAGTTGGCCGGCTGTTTCTGCACCACTTTCATTGCCGGATACTTGGCCACCACCTGCTCCACATCTTTGGTGCGCTGCAGCGCGCCGGCGTCGGTGAGATTGCCGATCATGATGGCGACGTTGCCTTTGTAGTTCGCCAGCTTCGCCAGCGCCTCCATCTGCAATGTGCCAGACTCCCGCTCGTCCGAACCGACAAACACCACGCCGGGCGGTAACGTTTTATCCCCCGGCGTCCGGTTCACATACACCAGCGGCATTTTGGCCTGCTGCGCCATCTTCGTCAGCTGCGGGGTGCTGGCGGAGTCCACCGGGTCGACGATGATCGCGTCCACGCCGGAGGCAATGAAGCTCTGCACCTGATCGGCCTGGCGTCCGGTGTCGCCGCGGGCGTCTTCAAACTGTACGTCGACGTGGCGGGCTTGAGCTTCTTTCTCAATGGACTGGCGGATAATAGTGAGAAAGTTTTGATCGAAGTAGGCCATTGAGACGCCGATCTTCTCCGCTAATGCCGAAGCGGAACTGGCCAGAAGGCCTACTAACAGGATGATTTTACAGTGCTTCATAGTATGCCCTCAGAGATCGAAATAAAATTTTCAATACAACTACAAACGGTATATTTAAATCATTTTCAGACTACGAAGGGCGTTCGGTTCTTGCAATATTGATGTAAAGAAAATGTTGCCATGCGCACACTTTATTTCACCGCCTCACTCACCGAGGGCTCACCGGTTGCGGGGAGCGCAGCGGTCGGCGACGCCGGCTGTTTTCGCTTCAGCAGGGCATACTCCACTATCAGCTGTTGCAGATGCAGCTCCGCGAGGCTTCCCCGCGCGGCTGGCCAGGGTTGATCAACCGGAAGCGCGGCCAGCTGGCGCAGCTGCTCCTCCAGCGGAACAGCTCGGTTAAACGACTGTGTGATGGCAAATACTGCGGTTTTCAGTTCGCTCACCGTCAGGTACTTCCCCTTCTGCTCGTCGAGGGCATTGAGCTGGTCGGCGAGCCGCTGCAGCTGCAGCATGCCCTCCGACCAGCCGGTAAGGTTTTCCGCGGGCAATGCGCCAGCACTCAGCTGCTGCCGCCACTGCTGCGCCAGCGGTTGCGCCTGATCCGGCCAGCGGATAAGGGCCTGGTGGACCAGCTGGTCGCCGTAGCTGACCGCCCAGTCCGGCGCCAGGCGGGCAAGCTCGCCAAGCTGGCGCTGCGTCTGTGGCAGATCAACCGGCCCCGGGGGCGTTGTCGCCGGCAGGCCCGGTATCGGTCCGGCATTTTGGGTGACCGAAATGGGCGGCAAGTCGGACTGACGCAGCGCCAGCCATCCGCCGACGGCGATACCCGTTACCGCCAGCATGGTAACCATCCCGGCGATAAACGGCTTCCAGCGCGGCGCGGCTGCCGGAGTAGACGCCGCCACCGGCGCGGGCCGCTTTGCAGGTGAAGGCGGAGCCAGCGGCTCAGCCTTTGGTCTACGTTTTAGGTCTGGCACTGGCTCAGCCTTCGCCGCATCCTCTTCGCTGACCAGAGTGCCGGGAAGTTCCGCGTCAGACACCGCCACCGGCGGCGCGGTGGGAAGCGCTGGCGCAGGGTCGAGGCTCTCGAAGCGAGTTGCCGTGCTGTGCAGTAGCGCCCGCAGGTCGCTCAGCTGGTTTTCAGGAGCGATCTCAAGGCGCTGGAGCACTGCGTCGAAGCTTTGCAGCGAACGTTCAGCCTGCTCAAGCGAATCAACATCCTCTGGGGTAAGATTCAGGGTACGGATCACCTGCCGCAGCCGCTTGCTCAGGGTGCGGAAGATCTCTGTCCGGGCCGGGAGCGCCTGTGGCCACAGGTTTTTCCCCTGACGAACCAGCAGCGACTCCATAAGCGTCAGCCCCTCATTGATCCCTGCCACCCCGCCCAGCCGGGCGCGGGCCAGGGTATACCAGGCGACAGTCTGCAGGTCCGCGCCGTGATGCTCCAACAGCCCGCGGGCAAGCTGCTCGGCATACGGCCAGTTAATATCCGGCCGCGCCGGGTGGCTGAGCTTGTTCATTTCCGCACGCAGGGCCATAAAATCAGCCAGCGTGCGCGGGTCGCCACCGGCTTTATAGTGACGGTCGTGGTGTGTTGTCATCATGATGTCTTTCAGCGAGAGATTAGAGGGCGGAGCGGGCGTCAAGGTACTGCTGACGTTTGAGGTGGCGGATCAACACCCTGCCCTCGGGCATAAACTCCGTGCCGTAACGCACCAGGCCAATATCCTTCAGCTCCGCATCAATGGCATAGCGCAGTTCGCCGGGCGCATGCTGATCGAGCATCACCACCGCGATCCGCTGCAGGCGCGGTTCGTATTTCAGCAACACCGCCGACAACGTGCTCATCAGCTGATGCGCCGACGCTGGCATCCCCTGGAGGACAGCGGTCATATCCGGCAGGCCGTAGTCCGGCAGATGCGCCAGCGTTCCGGCCCGACAGTTGAGGATGCGCTGCATGTTATCGAGCACCGACAGGATGACCTGATCCGTTTCGCTGACAGTATTCAGGTCAAGCCCGCCGGCGAAATTGCCGTACAGGATGTCATACAGGGAGGGACGAGGCATTTTCACTTCTCCTTAAACGGGTGCAGCGTCAGTTGATTTTGGCTGGCTTCGATAATGCGCGGCCTCGCCGGATCAAGTTCGTCCCGGGTGAGTACCAGCCGCCAGCTGTTTTGCGTCAGGTCTGGATCGATAAACATGGCCGCCACCGCCACAAACTGCGCGCTGGTTTCCATGGGCATATCGACGGTCACCGATTCGCCCGGACGCAGGCGAACATCTTTTTCCGCCACCCGGTCCGCCTGCAGCGCCTGGCCATCGCCGGCAAACAGCGACGGGTAGTCAGTATTGTCGAACGCTTGCCGGTTCTTCAGCTGATAAATACGCACCACCGTCGCCAGGGAGGCGCCTTTGGCGTTGTTATTCACGCCTTCCCGGGCGCGAAGATCCAGATGCAGGGTTTTCACCTGGGGGTAAAAAATGGACTGGGTCACGGAAACGGCGCCGTCTTTCACGGTCTGCGTCAGGCCGCAGCCGGTTAAGACGGTAACCATGAGGAATGCCAGCAACCTGGCGGAGGGTTTAACTGCGGTAATCGCCATCTTCATCGCTCTCCCTGCGGTGGATATTTTCCCGGACGCGCTGATAGCGCCCCAGATAAATCGTGACTCTGTCGTCAGCCTGCTTCTGCGCATCCAGCGGACGCAGCACAGCGGTACGGCCGAGCTGGACGGCATGCTCCTGCTGGCAGCAAAGTTGCGCATCCGGCAGTAAATGGCGGGCGACGCAAAGCTGCAGCCGCACGTCAAGATGAGATCCGAGCCAGACGTGCAGAAGCGCCATCAGGTCGCTGAACAGTTCGCCGCCGGGCAGCCAGCCGCGAACCTCATCAGGCTTTTCCGTGGCCAGCTGCAGCAATACCTGACCGTTCACATCCGTGGCGTGGATTCCCATCACTGGCCTATGTTGCAGGCTAACCGGCTGACGGACGCTCATCGTTAACGGCTGCGACAAGGGGATCCGGCAGGGATCGTGGTGGTACACCGTCGCCCGGGTCCCCGGGGCCAGGAGCGCCACCAGCGCCTCCATGCCTTCCCCGGATCTCCCCGGCAGCATCATCACCGGCAGCAGCGCCAGAAATCGCGACAGCGGCGCTGCGGCAACGGCGGCACATCCCGGTATGCCCAGCCCCGCCAGGCCCAGCAGATACTGCGAGATGTTGTCCGTGCCGCCCGCCCGAAAGGTTGCCGGGTAGGAATATTTGCGCCAGATACGGTAATACTGGGCGATCAGCCGATGGTTAAAGATATCGAGGAAATCCTCGGTGGCCTCGACGCCTTCCCGCCGTTGCGCAATGTCATCGCTATAGTGGGTCGGCAGCGGGGATTCCACGCCGTAGAGTCCCATAAAAGTCACGCGAACCGCCGGCGGACGGGGCGGTTCAGGATCGTCCATTCCACGGATTTCGCCAGCCGGAAAGCCCATCCCCGGATGCGGGCGAAAGCGTATGGGTTCATCACCTACTAGCCAGCCGCTGCCGATGATCGGCGCCTTCGGATGGTTCTTCTCCAGCAACTGGCAGAAGCGGTAAAAATTCATGTACGGCAACTGAGGCCGGAGCTGCGCCATCAGCCGGGCAGGCGCAGACTGTGATTCTCTTTCCACCGGATACATTTCCCTTCAGGTTGAACAATGAGCGTCAGCTGGTTGAACTGATTCATATCGGCATACAGTGCGAAAAAGCGGTTGAGCATGTCGCCAAACAGGTGGACATCGCCCGCACCGGTAAATCCGCTACCGTCGAGCGTCACTTCGATATCCAGCCCGCGCAGCAGGAAGCCCTGCTCGAAACGCTGAATTCGGTGATGGCTGACCGCCAGAATGGCGTCCAGACGGCGATTATTGAGCTCATCCTCCCGCCAGTTGTAGAGCGACAGCGTGCCGCGCAGCACCTCGGCGCTGCTCATCATGTTGAGAAAACGGGTGCCCAGATGGCTCATGACCCGCCAGTGGTAGCGGTCTTCCGCCGGGGGATAGGCCGGCAGCGTGGGCCTACAGAGATTGCGGACGGTAAGCGGCGTGGCTGATATCGACTCACAGCGATCCAGCAGCGTGCTCTGTAGCGCCCGGCGCGGCAGCTGGCCGTTAGTGCCGGTGATGCGCAAGGAGACCGTTTCCCGCGCCAGCTCCCGGTCAGCCTCCCATTGCTGTCCGCCGAGGATAAGCCAGGTATCGTGCATGCCGGTTACGCCCCGTTTTACGCGGGTGTGGTAGTAGCGCTCAGGAGCATGGCGACGCATCATCCCGCCCTGGTGACGAAAGCGGGTGAAAGGCACATAGCGCGCCTCCCCGGTGCGCCCGGAGCCGGTCACGCTGTCGACAGAATAGATTTCGGTATGCCCGTCCTGCAGGCGCTTCGGACGCAGGAGGTATTCGCTCTCCAGCCCGCTGATGGTCAACGGATCGGCCTCAAGGGTAAACAGGTTAATCACCGGCACACAGTGCAGGCGCAGGCTGCTTGCGCTGACGGGTAAATCACTTTGCCAGACCTCGCTGAACACCACCTCAAGCGTGAAATGCGATATCCCCGCCGGCAGGGTGATGTTTTCCAGGCCATTTAGCTGCACGAACATAAATTTTTCGCGAAAGGTGAAATACTCGAGCAGCAGCTGATAGCCGCTGAAAAGCACTCTCCCCCTTCGGCCATAAACGATCCTCCTCGCTGAATCCCCCCGGGGAAAAATAGCCGTCGAGGCTTACCCGCTCTGTCTGACCCGGCAGACGCAGGTACAGGGCGGCCTGGCGTCGGGTCAGCCACAGATGGAGGGCGCTGCCAGTAACGGCGTCTTCCCCCAGGTACAGCGCCAGGCGGCGGAGATCGGTCTGCGACCAGTCAGCCAGCTCGCTACAGGCGAATCGTAGTCGCAGGGCCGAACGTCCGTCCGGCTCCGCCGTCATCACCGCCTCCTCTATCGCCAGCGGGTTAAGCGTCAGATCGCGGGTGGTTCGGTACCGGCACACGGTATTTTTCGGCCCCAGTGGGCGGGAGCTAATCTCAAACCCGGCGGGCACCGTTTCCGCCATCTTCATCGCCGGCAGCGTTGGGGTCAGCGCCACGATCGATAGCGATGGAATAGTGCGCAAATAGTGCGGCCACAGCATGCTGACCAGCCCCTCGGTCAGCTCCGGCAGATCATCATCAATTTTTTCGCGCAAGCGACCTACGGAAAAGGCAAAGCCTTCAAACAGGCGCTCAACGTAAGGGTCCGGCGTACCGGCTTTATCGAGATCCAGCATCGCCGCCCGATCGGGGTGAGCCTGCGCGAACGCTTTTGCCGCCTCGCGCAGGTAGCGCATTTCAGCATCAAAATATCGCAGGGTTAAATCGTCCATTATGAATATTCCATTATTCGTCTACAGGGAGACACGCAGCATGGCTGCGCGGTCAGATTAGTTGGCCGTCGGGCGGCCATGAGCGAAGGAGGCCTGGCGTTGCAGGTTAACGCCAATCAGTGAGGGAGAAGGTTCAGTATCCCTCTTCGCCGGGTATATCGTCGGTCAGCGGAACACGTTCAGCAGACGCGCGCACGCTGAATATCGTCTCCGGTAGCGTAAAGTTTCGCAGCGCCAGCAGCGCCAGCGGTCCTTCCCCCGCCTCGGTACGCAGCGTGTAGTTCAGCAACAGACCATCCGGCGCTTTCCAGCTCAGGCTCCAGCTGCTGCTCGTTCCGGGATAAGCGCTGACCACCGCCTTATCCAGCAGACGGATCCACCCCCAGGCGCCCGGGAAATCGCCATACTGGCGGGTGCCCGCCCGGGTACTGACCCAGCTCAGACTGGCGCCCGGCGCTTCGGTGTCAGCGGGCCAGCTGAACCGCCGCCAGACCGGCATCTGGTTCATATAGACAAGTTTCTGACTGTCGATGACCAGCTCCGTCTGCATCACGCCGTCCGCCGTGCCGGGGCGAAGCGCAAAATGCAATCCCGCTTCGCCGTTGGCGAACGCGACGTCGGAGAGATGGCTCAGGGTATTCATCGCCTGCAGAAAGGCCGGGTTAAACGTCAGCCCCTGAGCATTGATACTGTCCGCCATCCAGCGGCTCCCCTCTTTATGCAGCACGCCGTTCAGCCGGGTCTGCAGAAAGCGGGCGATGCGCCCGGTCTCGCTGTTGAGGTATTTTGCCAGCAGCGGCAGAGAGACTTCACTGCTGGTATTTTTAAAGGGGTAGCGACCGCCAAAAGCGCTATTCCAGTCCTCCACCACTGCGCTGCGCCACTGGGCGTTGAGGCTTTCCGCCGCCGGGGTCAGCACCTGCTGCCAGGCCTGTTCCATCGGGCGAACAAACAGCGTCTGCCCAAATCCACTCCACTCCTGGCCCAGCCCCGCCGCCACCAGGCTGCCGTAGTCGCGCGTTTCGGTTAAATCCACGGCCTTGCCCTGGAATACCGTCTGCGCAAGCAACCGGGTCATCGCCTGCGGATCGGTGGCGTTGGTGACCTGCTGCAGGCGCAGACGCACCTGGGTGACGCGGGTCAGGAAGGTCTGCAGGCTAAGACGGCTGGTGGGTGTCCCGCCGTCGCGATTGTCCAGCAGCGCCAGTACGGGCCCGAAGGTGGCATCCAGAGGACCGCGTGCGCCGGACCGTTGATCGATGACGGGCGAGTTATCACGGTTGAACAGCTGCCTGGCCGATTTGACCAGCGAATCGGCGATGGCTTCCCCGGTCTGGCCGGTTCGCCCCTGCACGCTCAGGGTGTTCATCAGCGCCACCAGCGGCGACTGGCGCACATCGGCCATCAGGGTCAGCTGGTCGATAGCATCGGAGAGGGTCGCCGCGCGCTGCCAGCGCAGACTGTTGAGGAAATCCAGCCAGGCGCCGCTGAAATCAGCGAAATAACGCTCCGCCAGCCTGGCTCGCAGAGCTTCCGGCGACGTCGACTGCGCGGCAGTCTGCTTCGTATCGCTCAGCACCCAGTCCATTTCATCGCGGCGTTCCGCGACCACTTTCTCAATGGCCGGCTGCACGGCCTGCTCCGAGGCCTGACGGGTAAACATTCCCGGCACCACCTCATCAGTGCTGAACAGACGCGAAGCATCGGTGTCGGCAGTCATATCCGCCAGGCGCATATCGGCATACTGATTCGCCACCTGCGCGAGCATCTTCTGGTAAAGCGTGGACTCACTGTTGCGCTGGCCCATCTGTCGAATTAACCGTGTGCGCACCTGGCTGACCAGACCATCATCGACAGGCAGACGCCACTGCGGATGCGACACCAGACTGGCGGCATAAAATGCCAGCAGCGAAGGGCCGCTGCCCTGCCAGACGGCGTCGGCGATGCCTGAGCGCTGCGACCAGTCCTGCATTAGCGTGGTGGCGAACCACGCGGCGTCCATTTTTTTCCGGGCGGGTCAACATCAGATATTGTTTCAGTTGTCCGTAAGCGGTCTTCGTCATCTTCTCACGCAGTGGGCTGTCCGGCGGCAGCTGCACGAAGGCGGTGAGCTGCTCTTCCAGATGATGCGCCGCCGCATCGCGCAGCAGCGGCTGCGCCATCTCCCCGTAGCGCGGAAACAGCGCCGCCAGCAGGTCATCGTTCTGACTGAGGCCAGCGCGGAGGTACCACGGCGCGCAGTGCTGCGAGCGGTATTCCAATTGAGAAAGCGTTTTCTGTAACGCGGAGAGCGCATGCAGGCGTACGGCCAGCGGCTGTTTCTCCGCTGAGGCCAGCCGCACCTGCTCCTGTGCGATCGCCACCAGGTGGCGGTTGGCGATAAAAGAGACTGTCATTGAGGCGGCCCAGAGTAACATCAGGGCGGCGGCGGCCACGCTCATCCCACGCATCCAGTTGACTCCCTGTTTGCGCGGACGTAGACCTGCGGGTAATTCCGTCATCCTGTCCGGCAGAATATCCCAGCGGTTATCCCGGCCCCAGTGATGGCTGATACTGCGGCCGGCCTCCGCCGACGGCGCGCTGAACACCACTCCGGCCAGCGGCTGCGGGCGGTAAGGATTAAGCATACCGATAACGGCTCCGTCACCGTTTCCGGTTTACGGGTCAACTGATCGGCCAGCGCGAGTAAAAAATTGTGCTGTGGCTGACCGCAGACCTGCTGTATGCCTTGCGCGGTCAGCTGCGGTATCAGCCCGGTAAGCTGTCCGGCGAGCGTCTGCGGTGAACAATTCGCAGGCAAAAGGCACCCCACTGGCTGGGTGACGCGCCCGGCCTGTTCTCCGGCGCGCGGATGCAGGGACCAGACGTACAGCGGCAGCTTCCAGCCCAGAGCCTCATAGCGAAGCTTTAAAGCATGAGACACGCTATCCATTGCATCTGGCGTGAGACCTGAGGTTGCGCTGTTTTCCGTTGCCGGCATACCGTCCAGCGCTGAGGTCACCCAGACCATTCCGTCCACCGCACGGCGGCGCAGTTTACGCAACGCAGCCAGCCAGTCTGCATCGGCCGGAGTCGCAGGATCGCCACCCCACAGCAGCACAGTCCCCCGGTCTTCCTGCCAGAGTTCCCTAGTGAGTTTTGGGGCCAGTTGTTCCACATCACTGACTGAGCCGGTCATCAGCAGGATGCGGACTTTGCTATGCCAGAAATGACCGTAAGTATGTCGCAGAACTTGTTGTACTTCGTTTATTATCTTTTTACTTATGTCTACCTGTTTCAAATGAGCACTATTGTTTGACCGAGTATTCTGTTTATCATTTAATTTACAGAAAAAACGCAATCTTGATGCAAACGCAACAAGTGAGTACCGACTGACTAGCAGCAAAGAGAGGAAAACAGGAACTGCGAAAATAGTACAGAGCACCCGAAATTTTTCTGCTGGTTCCATCCATCCCAGGGATGGTCCCCATAGGTAATTTATTAGAAATAAAATAACAGTAATAATAACGACAAAAAAAACGCCAGAAAATTTAATAAGGATTTTCTTCATGTTATAATAAACCTCTAAACACTTGCAACTGAGTTAAATAAATGACAGTTCAAAACATCATTATTTTTATTTACCAATAAATACTGTCCTGGGGGGAGATGCTCATTTACATAACTCAATTGCAAAAACTCGGTAAGAGGTGGGCATTTACATAAATAGTTGTCTGAATCAACGTACATATACGACGAAAGTGCACTTTCCGACATTACATCTGTTGTTTTTAACACCAATTTTTTAAGCTCTTCTTCATTCAACCCAGAATATATAACACCAGATAGCCTTCTCCCTTCATTAACCCTTCCCCAAAGGAGCAATTTATCTATTCCTACCCAATCACATTCTGGTCGAAAAAAAGCCCCTAAAGATGAGCGACCACCAGTCTCGCCATCATTTCTCAGTCTTCCCAACAAAAACATCACAGATTCAGATTTATCGTCGATTTCATCGTCAAGTAATTCTGCGCCATAAAAACTGGCGGCAATAAGAACTATATATTCATCAGAAGAGCTATCCAGCAATTTATCGATGGATTCAGATAAGTTTCTACTAAACTCAATATTCTCCCCGGGATATATATTATCAAGTCGTTCTTGCCAAATATTTTCCATCAGAGGTTTAAAATTATCATTAAGAGCGCATATCACTTTTACCCTAATATATTTAGGCAAAAGGGTTATATGCATATGGATATCATTAATCAGAAATCCCATTATTTTATTAAATAAAATAGCGTTTCTATCCTGTATTTGATGAATGCTATTTAATTCATTTGTTGGGGAATTAAAACTAAGATATCTGGACATATGCGTAAACTTTGGTGCATAGCGAACAGGCAATAAATCTCCCTCTATGATATTAGTCACATCTCCATTTAAATCAGGCAATCTGATCTGTAACTCAATGATCTCAAGATAGGCCCTTCCTTTTTGAAGCAACTCCTGATAATAATCCAGGCGAGTTTTATTCCAGTAAACTGTTTCGATATTCTCATTATTCCACATTATAACTCTGAAGAAAAATACAGCCCCGCTTAAGAGTAGCGGCACCAGCAATAACTCAGACCAGAAAACATAATTATTTTTTGATAAATACTCAGAAAAAATAAACCAGAAAACACATACATATACAGCAATAATACAAACACAAATTCCGAATTCAACCCATAGTGATAATGCTTTTTGGGATGTTTTCTCTTCCGAAGGAATATCAAAAATATTTACTGGCATAAGTTCATTCCTTTAAAACACGCGAACCGGCGGAAATAAGAATAGCGCCACATGAACAGCGGTGCCCTTCTAACGCAACAGCTAACCCGTTATCGCAATGTTTTTCATCTCCCTCACTTATACTATTTACACCGTGTGTTGGACATGAGACCAGATCAGACTTACGTGCCACAGATTTACCATCAATGATTATCTGAGATGAGCCCGTTAAGACAGATCCACCATGAGATGTTTTATCACCTACACAAATAGTTTTTTTCATATTCTAATCTATTCAGTCTGATATATTAATTGGCAATAGTAACTTCAGGAAGTCTTTTTAAAATGACAGGATTATAGCCATCAGGATCATCAACCATTACTGGCTTTCCATTAATCAAGATGATTTTCCCTTTGTCATCAGTTTTTGGTACCTTAGGTAAAGCTTTTCCTGTGTCAGGGTCAACAATAACGATCTGATCTTTTGCGATTATTCTAAATGCAACGTCAAGCGCATCATACCGATAGTATCCATTTATTGACACCAAAGATTCTTTTATATATTTAAGATCTTCAGGAGTTGAATAAGGTATTGAATCAAGCACAATTATCGCATCATATATTTTATCATATAGTAAAATATCATATAATATGCTATGGCGGGTTGAGTTAGGTTCAAAACTAAAACTAGTACATCCAGAGTAAAAATATGTATATAATGAAGAGTCAAAAACTATATTATTTATTACACTGAGACATTTAGATGGGTAATTATTAGTTTCACGTTGCAATAAAAATTGTGAAATTTTACCCTTTCTTTTAACTCTTAATATTCGTTGTTGATGATACCCACCATTAGGAATATCCTTGATAATAGTTTGCTGGCTACTTTTGATATTTTTTTCCATCAAATCAAGCCAAGCCATAGATCCTGTTCTTTATTTACCAACCAATATTCATTACTTGAAAAAACTTTGCTCCTCTGAGAATCAGGTAAATTATTTTGCTTATTTTTGTAATTACGATAATCACCGCGATATTCCTCATCAAACACGTTGTTGTTCCTGTCTTGAAAAAATCTCCGAGAATGTCATGGAATTTGTATCCGAGTTGACGCTGGATACTGAGTTATCTGACGCATAACAGATTTGTAAGCTTGCCGCTTCTAAAAATAAAAGCGACATGAAAGAATATTTAATAAAAATTCTCATTTCTCATTTTCTTATTAAGGATAATTAAACCCATCGATGAAAGGAGCAGGATCAAGCCTGTTTGCTATACCAGGACCAGGTCTCTCTTTTACTCTAACTTCAAAATGGAGATGAGCACCTAAAGCTATACTGGTCATTCCATTGGCATTACCTGTGCAACCAGTTTCTCCCAATAATTCACCACAACGTACATGGTCTCCCCTTTCTAAACCAGAATGAATTGCAGACAGATGGGCGTAGAAAAAATAAACCTCACTAATTTCACTATCATTACATCTACAAAGCAACGCCTTCTCTAGTGGAAGATCGTCAATCTGAACAATAATACACAACTGTCTGCCATAATCACTACGAGGAGGATCAATTATAAAAGCGATGCGACCATCTGCTACTGAAAATATTGGTGTATTTGGCGCAGCTTCTATATCCAAGCCCTGATGTTGATAACGACGTCCATTAGAGCGAGTTCTCCATCCCTTAAAGTAGCACTACGGACTCGAGGAAGAGCATGAGTACGAATCCGGCAAACAGAAAAGTGGGATTTATCCATTGTAGTTTCCCCTCAACGTTTACAGAAGAGATGGGGTATTTCTTGGCTGCGAATTCGTAATAGTTACTGGAGGTAAATCCGTATTTAGAATGTACGTAGAATTAAGTTTCTGAATAATATCTTTGGTGGAGTAATTTTTCATCTTCGGTTCAATTCGGTAATGATCAGGTACGATAATTGAATCGAAATAATTGACCATCCATGCAACAAAAGCGGTCCTCCATGTACTATCAATAGAATAATACCTAATTATCATCTCATTATCTTTTAAATTACCAATTAGTCGGTTATAGAAAACAATATTAGTCGGGATTTTTTCGCCTTTTCCAGGAGTTTCTTTCCCATTCATAATAATGTCATATGCGCCAAATGCCCCATTCATATGAACAAGGTAAGCTATTTTAACTAATTCATCTGATTCAAGAGCACTAACTGCTGATAACTTTAAACTAAGTGAGTCAATCCCTTTTCGATCATACAATCCAATCATATCAATACTGTATTCTGCATTAACCCGCAAAGATAAAACAGTATCTTTATCGATTTCCGTTATAGTTCCATCGACCAATTCACCAAAAAGTTTTCTATTTTTATAGACCAGTTTCTGGTAGGAATATTTTCCTGTTATAAGCTGATATATTTTAGACTCCGATTCTGCACATAGGGATAGCCATGTATCAGGTTTAAACTGTCCTAACCCTACCGCTCCAGAACCAGTAGGATTGGTCGCATTTGCTTTCCATCTTGACTCTGCATAAATTAATGCAGAAAGTCCCTCTGGCTGGAATTCATATTTTTTAGCTGTTTCAATGATATAATCTCGATATTGTTCTGCCTCTGGAGGAAGGCGTAACCCTTCACTGACATTACCAATATTACTCACACTGGTGGGAGCACCACCTTCGGTTCTCGTGGTTTGATTTACAGAAGGTGTCGGGCTTTCCGCTGTTCTACTTTCTGATGGGCCGGAAGCAGATGAGTCATTTCTCTGTTTCGCCTTTTCTTTTTCCCTGTTGTTTGCTCGATTGTTGGGTACCTTGTTTAACTCTGGTACTCCCCTTTTATTATCATTTCCCTGGATGATATCCGCAAACTTAACGTTCCCAGCGGCAATTTTTTATGGTCTGCAATCAGAATGTATTCTTTTTTATTTAAATGTTGCAGTTCAACCTTTATACCTTTGGTGCTGTCTTCAATAAGCAGACCAGCGACAACACCAGTTGCTGTCTGTTACATAATCACACGTCTTACCATCAAAAGTGAGTCTGAGTTTTGCATCTCCAAGCGGGCGCCAGACGAGATCGCAAATCCTCAAAGTCAATTGAGTATCATAAACTTTGTCTTTTGATGGTAAATCAATACCTGACCGGGCTGGATAATATGCTGCTCTGCTTTAGTTGAGAAGACCGTTAATATTGGCCAGTTCATTAACATC
>OIEK01000080.1_pt1 | contig 59379 bp, 55 predicted proteins | sample 1581821 | NCBI WGS metagenome assembly OIEK01 (sample SAMN03281017, study PRJEB24777) | human gut metagenome | isolation source: fecal sample PR221 from 1 month old male Chinese infant, caesarean... | reverse complement strand
AAAAAAATAGAGGAGAGAGTTTAGGAAAAAATTTGGTCAAAAACTTCACTTGTCCAGCTAGAAAAAAATGTGATTAATAGATGGGAAAATGGTGTAAATATTCCTGATGTAGAAAGATGAAACAAATAGCAGTATACATGTTTTGACATCATTTTTTTCTACGCTCCTTTAAAACGTTTTCATACATTAAGTATAAAAGAAAAAACTGTAGACGTCATCCCCTTTTTGGGGACTTTGTCTACAGTCTGAGAATTTACATAGTTAAAATCTGTAAAGTGTTAATTTTTTTATTGTTCGTTTTAATCTTACCATAAACTTCTTTAATGAAAAAAAAGTTTATGGTAAGATTACATAGAACCCTTTTAATGATTATATTTAAGAAAATTCTTTATTTAATTTGTTGATTCATTTATACTTGAGATGGATGATTTTTATGTTATGAAAAAGCACTTATTTTTTTACTCATGTATAATAAATGATTAGGAGTGAATATATGGAGAAGCCGATTGTTAAAATATTCGCTGTTACTGCGGTAGGATTAGGCGCGGCGGTGATTTGTGGATTTGGCTATTACATAAATAACCAAAAACAGCATGAACAACGCATTGCATATGCTGAATCTGCCATCCTCGATCAAAAAGATACCTTAGCTTCTTTATCACAAGAAGCAGACAATTTATATAGCACAAAAGAGAAAGTTTTTCTGAAACCAGAAGCAACAAAGGACGAGACCTCTAGACTCTCCAGCAGATTATCTTCCGTCAAGTTGTCAGCAGACGACCACGGCATCGACCAATCAGAACTTCCACAAGAAGTTGCTGCTATCCAAACCACAAAAGAAACTGTATCGAACCAATTAAAAGATGCAGAAGCAAAACTAAACGTACAAGAATCTGTGAATCAACTTTTTTACTGAAAAAAATCTCTAATTGGCAACAAGCTGAAGATGATGTAATTATTAGAGAAAATATAACGGAAAAGGATATTGCCAACATACGTGATAACTTGAACTTTTTCAAAGAAAACGCTTGGAAAACATCGATGATCCAGTATTTAGGATTTGCTGACGCACAAGTCGCACAGGTCAATGAATTAAATCAAGCATTTGATACTTTATTAAAAGACGGTCAAGTAACTGCTGAGGCTACTTATGATCAATATTTGACAGCGCTTAATCAAATCGAACAAGTCCAAAACGAAAAAATAAAAGAAAAATACACAGCGATGGCAGAAACAGTCGCTCAACAAATGGGCTACGGTACGGTGAGTTATTGATGAACAAGTACAAGAGTTTCGTTAACGGAGGGGAAAATGGCAAAGCAAACAAGAAAATCAAGAGGGAAAAAAATATTTTTGATTATTTTAGGAATCGTTGTTGTACTGGTTTTAGCAGTTGTTGGGGTGGGAACTAAACTGTATCTAGATCTCTCCCATTCAATCAAGGAAACCTATCAAACAGTGGAAAGAGCAGAGGGTCCTAGAACAACACCAGTTGATTTAGCAAAGCAAGAATCTTTTTCGGTTTTATTGATGGGGATAGATACAGGAGATTTAGGACGTGTAGACCAAGGCCGTTCTGACACGATGATGGTTGCTACAGTAAGTCCAGAAGATAAACAAACAACCATCGTCAGCATTCCTCGAGATACCTATGTCGAGATTGTTGGACATAATACAACAGATAAAATCAACCATGCCTATGCATTCGGCGGAGCAGCCATGGCGATGGATACTGTTCAAAATTACTTAGATATTCCAATCGATCATTATGTATCCATCAACATGAAGGGTTTAAAAGAATTGGTTGATGCTGTGGGCGGTATCGAAGTCAACAATGACATCACTTTTTCACAAGACGGTTATGATTTCATCATCGGAAAAACCACATTAGATGGCGATCAAGCATTAGCATATTCCCGGATGCGTTATGAAGATCCAAATGGGGACTATGGAAGGCAAGAACGTCAACGGAAAATCGTTGAAGGAATAGCGAGAAAAGTCTTGAGTCTAAATGGTATCAGCAACAACCAATCCGTCTTAAATGCTTTAGAAACAAATATGAGAACTGATATGAGTTTTACTGATATGCGAAAAATCGCTTTCGATTACCGCGATGCATTTGGCACGATCAAACAAGATCAAATGCAGGGAGAAGGATTTATGCAAGACGGCATCTCCTATCAAAGAGTAAGTGATCAAGAGCTTGAACGTGTACAAAAAGAATTGAAAGACCAATTAAATCTAGAGACTAAATAGGAAAGTGGAGAAAAAATGGAAGAGACAATCAGCTTAAAAGAAATTTTTGAAACATTGCGTAAACATTTGGTAACCATCCTTATTTCAATGTTTGCCGGTTTAGCAATCGCAGGAGTTACAACATTCTTTATCTTAACACCTAAATACAGTTCACAAGCACAGCTGATCGTGACCTTGCCGCAGTCAGATACGACCAATGCAAATGATGTCAATATGAACTTGCAAATGATCAATACGTATAAAGATATGATCGTCAGCGACTTGGTTTTAAATGAAGTCAAAGACCGATTGGAAACGGAAGACAACGTGAAAATGACGGCTGGAGAAATAAAAGAATCTATTTCAGTTAATCAGTCTCAAAATTCACAGATGTTCTCGATCCAGGCAACAGATACGAATGCAGTAACGGCACAAAAAGTCGCCAATATGACAGCACAAGTCTTTCAAGAAAATGCTAAAGATGTGATGAATGTTGATAAGATCTCAATTATTTCAGCAGCTGTTGCGAATACGACACCTGTTTCTCCAAATAACAAATTGAACTTAGTCATTGGTTTGATATTAGGTTTAATGGTCGGTATCGGGATTGCGTTCTTGATGGAATTGCTTGACCGAACAGTGAAGGATAAAAAATTCGTAACTGAAACATTAGGCTTCCAGGTTTTAGGAACAGTTCCTGAAATGTCAGCGAAAGAATTAAATGCTGGTATTCGCAAAAAAGGACCCGCTCCTGTACATCCTGGAACAGTAAATGAAAAAAACGGCCCTTCACGCAGAAACCGCTCAAGAGTCTAGGAGGAAGAAAAATGGCACACAAACAAAAAACACCACAAACACAAGCAGTCAGCTTGATTACATTGACAAACCCTTCTTCACCGGTAGCTGAACAATACCGCATAATCCGAACGAATATCCAATTTGCTTCACCAGGTGGTCAGCAAATCAAAACGATCGTTGTTACTTCTTCTGGACCAGGAGAAGGAAAATCAACAACTGCAGCGAATATGGCTGTTGTATTTGCAAAATCTGGCCAACGCGTTTTATTAGTAGATGCCGATTTGCGGAAACCAGTTTTATATAAAACGTTTAAATTGACCAATATCAGCGGGTTAAGCACGATCCTCAGCACGGCAGGGAATATTGCAGATGAAGTACAGAAAACACCAATTGAGAATCTGTCTGTTTTGCCTAGTGGTCCTAAACCACCAAACCCATCAGAATTGCTGAATTCCCCAAGAATGGATCAGCTTTTAGCAGAAGCAAAAGATCTTTATGATGTCATTATTTTTGACATGCCGCCAGTCGTTGCAGTCACAGATGCCCAAATCATGTCTTCAAAAACAGACGGTACGTTATTAGTTGTACGCGAAAACACGTCACGCAAAGAGTCATTGACAAAAGCAAAAGAACTGTTAGACATGGCTCAAGCAAAAGTCCTCGGCGTTGTGTATAACGGAGCAGAACACAGCAAAGATGCAGTCTATTATTACGGAGATTAACTTATAGGAGACGAGAGAAATGATTGATTTACATTGTCATATTTTACCAGGGATCGATGACGGTGCAGAAACACTAGAAGCAAGTATTGCCATGGCGGAAAAAGCAATTAGCCAGGGCATCACACATATTCTGTGTACGCCCCATCACAACAATGGAAAGTATCGAAATGAAAAGTCGGAAGTGATTTCTCTGGTCTCTTTTGTGCAATCTGAATTTGACAAACGACAGTTGCCAATAACGTTATTGGAAGGACAAGAAATAAGAATCACCGGTGATTTGATTGAAGACATCCGTCGAGATGAAATCTTATTTACAGACCTAGATGATACCTATTTATTGATTGAATTTCCGACACTGGAAGTGCCGTTATATGCAGAACGGCTTTTTTTTGAATTGCTGCAAATGGGAAAGAGACCCGTCATTGTTCATCCAGAACGCAATGCACACTTCAGAAAAAATCCCAATCATTTAGTGCCCTTCCTCGATATGGGATGCCTTGCTCAATTGACTGCACCCAGTTACATGGGTGTGTTTGGTAAAGATATCCAAAAAACAGCCAAAACAATGGTCAAACATAATCTGGTCCAAATGACTGCGTCAGATGCCCATGGTATATCTAAACGAACCTTTTATCTCAAAGAATGCTATGAGCAGATAGCCAAGGATTTTGGACAGGAAAAAGTAGCGCAGATGAAACAAGTAGCAAAGGATTTAATCAATGGAGATGAGGTTGTTTATCCAGAATATACAGAAGTGAAGAAGAAGTTTGGGTTATTTTAGGGGGAATATAGGGTGTTTGTATTAACAAGGAGAAGAAAGATCATTACCTTGATTTTAGTGGATAGTTTATTATTGATTGCCGCCAATATAGAAGCTGTAGAGTTCATGAAACCATTTGTCGGTATACCAAGAAATCTTGTTTTTGTTTCAGCAGGTTTATCTGTGGGTTTCTACTTGTTTTATGGCAGTTTATTCAAAGTATTTACTAGGATTAACCGCTATACAAATTTAAGAGAGATGATTGTGATTTTCGGCTCGCTAACCGCAAGTGCAGGTTCAAGTATTATTGTTTTATCTTTTTTCAATGAACGTTATAGTCTACGCTTAGTGACATTCATTTATCTTCTCTCATTATTGTTGATCATAGGCAGTCGTTTGGTCTGGCGGATTTATGTCGAAAGAAAAAACAGAAGCTATTCATCCGTTGAATCAGCTAAAAATACAATCATTGTTGGTGCTGGTGAAGGCGGCCGTATTTTATATAACAGTTTTATAGGGTCTAAAACTGCTCAAAGTATTCGTGTAGTGGGGTTTGTCGATGATGATCCTAACAAACAAAATATCTATCTTTCAGGTAAAAAAGTATTAGGGATGCTAAAAGATTTGCCTGAATTAATTCAAAAATATGATGTCGAAATGGTCACTATCGCTATTCCTTCCTTATCACGAGAAAAATTACGTGAACTATTTGAATTAGTTGAATCTTCTCATGTCAAAGTCAGCACGATGCCTTCCATGGAAGAACTTGCTTCGGGAAAAACTAGCGTGTCTAAGTTGAAAAAAATCGATGTAGTCGATTTGTTAGGAAGAGACGAAGTAGAACTGGATATTGAATCGATCCAAGACCAAATCACAGAAAAAGTGATTCTTGTCACAGGTGCGGGCGGTTCGATTGGTTCAGAAATCTGTCGCCAAATCATTCAATTTTGTCCTGCGAAGTTATTGTTGCTAGGTCATGGAGAAAATTCGATTTATCTCATTGATCGTGAATTGCGTATAAATGATAAAAAGAAACGTACAGAAATTGTACCGATTATTGCGGATATCCAAGATCGAAAGAAAATCCATGAGATCATGGCGCAGCATCAGCCAGATATCGTCTATCATGCAGCAGCTCACAAGCATGTTCCATTGATGGAATGCAATCCAAAAGAAGCAGTCAAAAACAATATTTTTGGAACAAAAAATGTGGCAGAAGCAGCGAAAGTAGCCAAGGTCAAGAATTTCGTCATGGTATCGACAGATAAAGCTAACAACCCGCCAAATGTCATGGGTTCAACCAAACGAATCGCTGAAATGATCGTGACAGGATTGAATGAAGAAGGATGCACGAAGTTTTCAGCAGTGCGTTTCGGGAATGTACTGGGTTCTCGAGGCAGTGTGATCCCAGTCTTTCGTGAACAAATTGCAAAAGGCGGACCAGTGACGATCACTGATTTCCGCATGAGCCGCTATTTCATGACGATTCCTGAAGCAAGCCGATTAGTGATTCAATCAGGAGCGTTAGCAAAAGGTGGCGAAATCTTTGTTTTAGATATGAGTGAACCAGTGAAAATCGTTGATCTGGCAAAAAATATGATTCGTTTGAGCGGCTATAGTGAAGATGAAATCGAAATTGTTGAAACAGGGATTCGCCCAGGTGAAAAATTATATGAAGAATTGTTATTGGATAAAGAAAGAAATGATGAAGTAGTTTACGAAAAAATCTTTGTCGGGAACATCAAAGGGTATTCGATGAAGACCGTAATGGAATTTGTTGATAGCTTGCCGCAAGATGACAAGCAGTTAGCCAAAGATATTGTCGCTTTTGCGAATGCTTCGAATAAGTAGGGGGAGTTACGTGAAAACAATTATTGTAGGCGCAGGTGGATTTGGTAAAGAGATTGCTTTTTTACTGCAAAGTTTCCCTGAATATGAACTGATTGGTTTCGTTGATGATGAATCAAACATACACGGTGATAAAGTAGTAGGCAAACCTGTTTTAGGAAATATAAAATCTCTAATGAATATAGACAAGAAAACTGCTGTCTTTATGGGGATTGCTTCTCCCCGTATAAAAGAGAAAATATATCAAACGTTAAAAGGAAACACTAATTTGATTTTCCCAAATTTGATTGCGTCTAGTGCATTAATAGGAATAAATATCCATTTAGGTATTGGGAATATCTTGATGCCGTATACGTCTTATACAGCCGATATTGTTCTAGGAAATTTTAATATGATCAATATCAGTTCTACTATTGGTCATGATGCAAAAATAGGTGATTATAATTCTATTTTTCCTAGTGTAAACCTTTCCGGGAAAGTTACTTTAGGCGATAAAAATCAAATAGGTGTCGGAACTAAAATTATACAAAATATAGCTATTGGTAATGGAAATATTATAGGTGCAGGAAGTGTAGTGATTAGAGATATCGAAAATCATACTAAAAATGTTGGTGTACCAGCTAGAATCATAGAAAGATGGGATTAAATTGGATAAAAAAAGAATATTATTAGCTTCTCCTCATATGAGTGAAGAAGGTTATGAACAAGCGTATGTAAAAGAAGCGTTTGATACAAATTGGGTGGCTCCTTTAGGCATGAATGTCAATGGTTTTGAAGAGGAATTAGCAGAATATGTTGGAACTGGACATGCTGCGGCACTTTCTTCAGGTACTGCCGCTATACATTTAGCATTAAAAGCAGCAGGGGTCGGTAAAGATGATATAGTGATTTGCCAATCCCTAACTTTCTCTGCCACAGTGAATCCAGTTATTTATCAGAATGCTGTACCAGTATTCGTAGATAGTGATTATGAGACTTGGAATATGAGTCCAAGTCATTTAAGAGAGGCTTTAGAAAAATATCCTCAGGCAAAAGCTGTTTTAGTGGTGCATTTGTATGGTTTATCAGCTAATTTAGATGAAATAACGCAAATATGTGATGAGTATGGTGTGACCTTGATAGAAGATGCTGCCGAATCTTTAGGGACTACGTATAAAGGAAAATTTACTGGTACATTTGGTGAATATGGAATCTTTTCTTTTAATGGAAACAAAATAATCACTACATCAGGTGGAGGAATGTTAGTTTCTGAAAGCAAAGAGAAGATAGATAAAGTAAAATTTTGGGCTACTCAATCCCGTGAGAATGCACGTCACTATCAGCATAATGAGATTGGTTACAATTATCGTATGAGCAATATCGTTGCTGGTATTGGTCGTGGACAACTCAAAGTTTTGAAAGATAGAATTGAAAAGAAACGCTATATTTACGATTTTTATAAAAAAGGAACTATCAAATCTGTCAAATATCCAATTTATGCCAGAAAATAGTTGGAATGAGCCTAATTATTGGTTGAGTGTAATAACAGTTAATGGGCTTGATTCTACTTTCCTTATTGATGAATTGGACAAAGACAATATAGAGGCGCGTCCAGTATGGAAACCAATGCATCTGCAGCCTGTTTTCAAACAATATGATTATATTGGTGATAATGTTGCAGAGACTTTATTTGAATCAGGTGTTTGTTTGCCTTCAGACACAAAAATGTCAGATGAAGATTTAAATCGCGTAGTAACTACCATTAAAAGAGTGATCAATCATGCGTAAAAAAACGTTTTATCAACTTATTGGAAAAAGAGCACTAGATATTTTATTATCAGGAATTGCTCTTATCATTTTATCTCCGATTATTTTGATTGTCGCAATATTAGTAAAAACTAAGCTTGGTTCTCCTGTTATTTTTAAACAAGAGCGTCCAGGTAAAAATGAAAAAAATTTTTTTCTATGTATAAATTTCGAACAATGGCTGATGAAAGAGATCAGAACGGAAATTATTTACCAGATGATGTTCGCTTAACAAAGTTCGGTAAAATGCTTAGAGCAACCAGTTTAGATGAACTACCTGAACTATGGAATATTTTAAAAGGGGATATGTCGATCGTTGGGCCTCGTCCATTATTAGTGGAATATCTGCCTCTCTATAATGAAAAACAGAAGAAAAGACACAACGTGAGACCTGGTTTAACTGGATTAGCCCAAGTTAACGGAAGAAATGCAATTAGTTGGGAAGAAAAATTTGATTTGGATCTCCAGTATGTGAAGAAAATCAGCTTTTTTGGTGATATAGCGATTATAGTTAAAACTTGCGCAAAAGTAATTATGAAAGAGAATATCGATGCAATCACCAACAGTACACCAGAAAAATTTAAAGGGAGTTAAATGCATTATGTCATTGAACGTTCTATTTCTTACTCTTTTAGATTTCGAAATTTTGGAGGAAAGTAATATTTATACTGATTTGCTCTCTGAATTTGTAAAAAACAAACACAATGTTTCAATCATATCTCCAGTTGAAAGAAAAAAAATACAAAAACTCATTTAATCGAAATCAATGATAAATGTAAAATTTTAAAATTAAAAATAGGAAATATCCAAAAACTAATTTGTTAGAAAAAGGTATTTCTACAATACAGATAGAACAACAATTTATAAACGGAATCAAGCATTATTTTTCAGATATAAAGTTTGATTTAGTGGTTTACTCTACCCCTCCGGTGACTTTTGCTAAAGTGGTTGATTTTATAAAGAAAAGAGACAACTGCAAAAGCTATCTTTTGTTGAAAGATATATTTCCACAAAATGCAGTTGATCTGGGCAAAATCTCGAAAAAAAGTTTGATTTATAAATATTTTAGAAAAAAGGAAGTTTCGTTATACGAAGTATCTGACTATATAGGAACAATGTCAGAAAAAAATTCTCAATATATACTCCACCATAATGAATTTGATAGAAGAAAAATTGTGGAAATAAATCCTAATTCTATTAGAATCAAAAACGATAAGGTAGACTGTCAACTCCTCAAAAAGGAAATAGGCAGTGAATATGGTATTCCAGAAGATAAAGTGGTAATGCTGTATGGCGGCAATTTAGGAAAGCCCCAAGGAGTTGATTTTCTTTTAGAAATAATAAAAAGTCTAGAAGAAAGAAAAGATTTTTTCTTATTAATAGTTGGTTCTGGAACAGAATATGAGCGAATAAAAAAATATTTAAGTTCTAATGATATAAAAAATACATTATTAATTAATGGATTACCTAAAAATGAGTATAAAAAAGTGGAATCTATTGCAGATATAGGTTTAGTATTTTTAGACAAAAGATTCACTATCCCAAATATTCCTTCTAGAATACTAGGATATATGGAGTCAAGAAAACCTATTTTAGCAGCGGTAGACAGATCTACAGATTTGAAAGAAATGATAGTGGAGGGGCAGTTTGGATATTGTTCAGAACACGGAGATTTAAGAAAATTTGTAGGTAATATGGAAAAACTGAAAGATAAGAATACCAGAAATATCTTAGGGGAAAATGCATTTATTTATTTGAAAAATAATTTTGATGTAGAAAAAAGCTATACTACAATCATGAAGCATTTTAAATGATAAAAAGGGAGAACAAAGCATGTTCAAAGATAAAATATTATTAATCACTGGCGGAACTGGCTCTTTTGGTAACGCAGTAATGAAACGATTTTTAGATTCTGATATTAAAGAAATCCGCATTTTTTCACGGGATGAGAAAAAACAAGACGACATGCGGAAAAAATACAATAACGATAAATTGAAATTTTACATTGGTGATGTTCGTGATATTAATAGCGTGAAAAATGCGATGTATGGGGTTGATTATGTGTTTCATGCTGCTGCACTTAAACAAGTACCTTCTTGTGAATTTTTCCCTATGGAGGCTGTAAAAACAAATATTGTAGGAACCGACAACGTGCTGACAGCTGCCATCGAAATGGATATTCAAAAAGTGATTTGCTTATCAACAGATAAAGCAGCTTATCCTATCAATGCAATGGGGATTTCTAAAGCGATGATGGAAAAAGTGTTTGTTGCAAAAGCAAAAAACTGTTTCGGAAGAACGCACGACGATATGCGGGACTCGTTACGGAAATGTAATGGCTTCTCGCGGATCAGTCATCCCGCTTTTTATTGACCAAATCAAAGCGAATAAACCTTTAACTGTGACAGATCCTGAGATGACACGTTTCTTGATGAGTTTAGAAGAAGCTGTAGAATTAGTTGTTTTTGCCTTTAAGAATGCAAAAGCCGGAGATATCATGGTACAAAAATCACCTGCTTCGACAGTTGGGGATTTAGCCCAAGCAGTGAAAGAACTATTTCAGGCAGAAAATGAAATTCATGTAATTGGGACACGTCATGGAGAAAAGCAGTATGAAACGTTATTAACGAAAGAAGAATATTTAGTAGCCCAAGATATGGGTGACTTTTATCGCGTTCCGGCAGACACACGTGATCTTAATTATGATAAATATTTTGTGGAAGGCAGTAAGGAATTAACACAAGAAGGAGAATACAATTCAGACAATACGCAACGCTTATCTATTGAGCAAATCAAGGAAAGACTTCTTGAATTAGATTACGTTAAAAAAGAATTGAAAGAGTGGCAAAACAAATGAATATCTTAGTGACTGGAGCAAACGGCTTTGTTGGGAAAAATCTGATTGCTGAATTAAAAAATGAAGGCTACACAGATATTTTCAGTTTTGACATAGATACACCAAAGGATTTATTAGATGAATATTGCAAAAAAGCAGATTTTGTTTTTCATTTAGCTGGTGTCAATCGACCAAAAAATGAGGTAGAATTTATGGAGGGGAATTTTGGTTTCACTTCAGAATTGCTTTCAAAATTAAAAGAGCATCAAAATACTTGTCCTGTGATGATTTCTTCTTCTATCCAAGCAGCACTCGAAAATTCCTATGGAAAAAGTAAAAAAGCTGGTGAAGAACTCTTGAAATCCTATCAAGAGGAAACCGGAGCACCTGTTTATATTTATCGTTTTGCAAATTTATACGGAAAATGGTCACGACCAAATTACAATACGGTAGTAGCAACATTCTGTTATAAAATCGCAAGAAATGAAGAAGTCACAGTCAATGATCCAAATGCGGCCGTTGAACTTTGTTATATCGATGATGTAGTAAAAGAATTACTTCATTGTCTGAATGGTAAACCTTATATGGAAAATGGCTATTGTGCAGTTCGAGAAACAGATGAAGTGACGATTGGTGAGCTAAAAGAACTGATTACTTCATTTAAAAACAGCCGAACAGATTTGAGTGTGCCAAACCTTGCCAGAAGAGTAGAAAAAAATCTGTACAGCACATATTTGAGTTTTCTGCCAGAAGATGATTTTTCTTATTTTCTAAAAATGAATATAGATAATCGTGGATCGTTTACTGAATTTTTACGAACAAAAGATCGCGGACAAGTATCCATCAATATCTCAAAACCAGGAATCACCAAAGGAAATCACTGGCATAACACAAAAAACGAGAAATTTTTAGTTGTAAGCGGGCAAGGTGTTATCCGTTTTAGAAAAATCGATTCAAGTGAAGTAATTGAGTATTTTGTTTCTGGAGAAAAGTTGGAAGTAGTAGATATTCCAGTGGGATATACGCACAATATTGAAAATCTAGGAACAACAGACATGGTAACTGTGATGTGGGTCAATGAGCCATTTGATCCAGAACATCCAGATACTTATTATGTGGAGGTTTAATCAATGAAAAATTTAAAAGTGATGACAGTGGTAGGCACGCGCCCAGAAATCATTCGTTTATCTGCTGTAATCAATCGTTTAGAAAGTTCAGAAGCTATTGACCATGTATTGGTACATACGGGACAAAACTATGACTATGAGCTAAATGAAGTGTTTTTTTGAAGTTTTCAAGTTGAAGAAACCAGACTATTTTTTAAATGCAGCAACAGGTACAGCAATCGAGACCGTTGGGAATATCTTAATCAAGATTGATCCTATCTTGGAAGAAGTAAAGCCAGATGTCTTTTTAGTATTAGGTGATACCAATAGTTGTTTATGTGCGATTGCAGCAAAACGTCGTCATATCCCTATTTTTCACATGGAAGCCGGTAACCGTTGTTTTGATCAGCGTGTCCCAGAAGAAACGAATCGTAAAATCGTCGACCACACAGCTGATATCAATTTGACATACAGCGACATTGCACGAGAATATCTTTTGCGCGAAGGATTACCTGCAGATCGTGTCATCAAAACAGGCAGCCCAATGTTTGAAGTATTGAATTCAAGAAAAGAAGACATCCAACAGTCAGATATCCTTGAACGATTAGAGTTAAAAGAAGGGCATTATTTTGTGGTCTCCGCACATCGTGAAGAAAATATCAGTTCAGAAAGCAATTTCTCAAATCTAGTAGATAGTTTAAATGCAATTGCTGAAACCTATCAACTACCAATTATCGTGAGTACGCATCCGCGTACGATGAAAATGATCGAATCAAAAGGAATCAAGTTCCACGAGTTGATCCAAACGATGAAACCTATGGGATTTAATGATTACAATAAACTGCAGATCCATGCAAAAGCGGTACTAAGTGATAGCGGGACAATCAGTGAAGAATCCTCTATCTTGAATTTCAAGGCACTAAATATCAGACAAGCGCATGAACGTCCAGAAGCAATGGAAGAAGCCAGTGTGATGATGGTTGGACTAGAAAAAGAGCGGATAATGCAAGGACTAGAAGTATTGGGAACACAAGAAAAAGATACTTTGCGCCATGTGGCAGACTACTCTATGCCAAATGTTTCGGAAAAAGTTTTGCGCATTATCCTATCTTATACCGACTATGTGAATCGGGTGGTGTGGGGTGAGTGAAGAAAAAAAGTATTAATAGTTGCTGAAGGATATTTTCCTGCACAAAAATATGGTGGGCCACCGGTCAGTATACTAAACTTTTGTGAGCTATTAAAAGATAAATATACTTTCCATATTGTTACGCGTGATCATGACCTTAATGAAAATGAACGGTTGCAGGGCATTAATGAGGGATGGAATATAAGGCCAGAAGCGAAAGTTCTCTATGTAAATAGAGAAAAAAGTTTTTCTAAACTTATGGGTAGTGTAATCAAGGAAATAAAACCTGATTTAATATATATAAATAGTTTTTTTGATTATAAATTAATAGGCTCAGTTTTTTATACCAACTTTACTATACCGTTACTAATTGCGCCTAGGGGACAGTTGCTAGACGGAGCTAGAAGTAATAAAAGTATGAAAAAAAATGTTTATATAAATGTTTTTAAATTAGGAAATATATTCCATAAAAATATTTATTTTCAATCGACAAGCAATGAAGAGGATAACGTTTTAAAAAATCTGTTTCCATCAAACGATACAATATTATTTACCAATATCCCTAGTCCAAGCAAAGTGAATAACAAGAAGAATAAACACGAAAAAAAATTAAATTTGGTCTTTTTATCTCGAATCGTTCCCAAAAAAAATTTAGATTATGCAATTGAAATTTTAAATACACTTGAAGAAAATGTATATTTGGATATTTTTGGTCCTATAGAAGATAAAAATTATTGGGAGATTTGTCAAAAAAAATAGCAGCTTTGCCTGCTAATATAGAGGTTAATTATAAAGGAAATATAAGTCATGAGGATGTTGATGGAGTATTTAGGAAGTATGATGCTTTCTTATTTCCTACTAAAAGTGAAAATTACGGACACGTTATTTCGGAGTCTTTGTCAAATGGATGCCCAGTTATTCTTAGTGATAAAACCCCGTGGAATGATATAGAAGATGGTCAAGAAGGCTACATTTGTTCTTTGGAAAATATTGAAGGATTTAGAAAAGCAATCAAAGCCTTATATAATATGTCTAATGAAGAATATCAAGTAATGCAAAATAACATCAAAGCGTTTATGAAATCCAGAATTGATTTCTCAATTTTAAGAGATGATATTTCTTTGAAACTCGAAAAGATAATGAATAACGGCAAGAAGTAATTTTATACGTCTGTAGATATAGCTAAAAAATTGATAAGTAAAAAACAGCTGTGATATGTGTTTATCTAATCTATTATTTGTTTGAAAGCAGTATGCAAAGCATCGTCAATATTTCAAGTTTCTTTTTTTGTTTATAGTATGTACTGGACAAGTGAATAATAAATAACGTTATGGAGAGTATACTTAATTATGAATATTTCAGTATTCGGCCTCGGCTACGTCGGTTTAGCGAACGCTTTGCTGCTTAGCCAGCATGAAAATGTTAAAGCATATGATATTGTCGAAGAAAAAAATTCGATATGCTACAAAATAAGAAGTCACCTCTAGAAGATAAAGAAATCCATGAATTTCTTGAACGAGATGATTTGAATGTAGCATTCACTAAAGATTTTGAAGAGGCAGTTTTATTTGGAGATTACTTGATTGTCGCGACACCAACGGATTACGATGAAAAGAAAAATTACTTTAATACTGCTACAGTTGAAGATGTTATTGAAAAAGCATTAGCTATTCGTCCTGATGCGACATTCATTATAAAATCTACTGTACCAGTGGGGTATACGGCAGACGTAAAAGAAAAATTTAAAACAGAAAATATCATTTTCTCTCCAGAATTTCTGCGTGAAGGAAGAGCTCTATATGATAATCTCCATCCTTCTAGAATCGTAGTAGGGGAATGTTCTGATCGCGGACAAGAAATTGCGGATATGTTTAAGCGAAATGCCTTAGATCAAGAGGTATCAGTTTTATTGACTCATGCTACTGAAGCAGAAGCAATCAAATTGTTTTCAAATACCTATCTTGCGTTACGTGTGGCCTACTTCAATGAGTTGGATACTTACGCTGAATCTCGAGGTTTAAATACAAAACAAATTATTGAAGGAGTAGGTTTAGATCCACGAATTGGTTCGCATTATAATAATCCTTCTTTTGGTTACGGGGGATATTGTTTACCTAAAGACACGAAGCAGCTAAGAGCCAATTATGAGGAAGTTCCAAGCAACATCATAGGCGCTATTGTGGAAGCAAATACAACAAGAAAAGATTTCATTGCAGAACAAATTTTAGCTAAAAAGCCGGAAACAGTCGGTATTTATCGTTTAACAATGAAAGCAAATTCTGATAACTTTCGATATTCCTCTATTCAAGGGATCATGAAAAGAATCAAGGCAAAAGGGATTGAAGTGGTGGTTTATGAGCCAACACTGGATGCCGAAGAGTTCTTTCATTCACGAGTAATCAAAGATTTTGAAGAATTCAAAAAAATGGCAGATGTGATTGTTTCGAACCGTATGGAAAGTCATCTGGCTGATGTTCAAGAAAAAGTTTATACGAGAGATATTTTTAGACGGGATTAAAATATGAAAAATATAGCAAAAAATTTTTTTTACCAGAGTTTATTCCAAGTCGCTAAAATAATTATTCCTATCATTACAATACCAATAGTATCAAATGCTCTTGGACCAGCAGGGCTGGGAATTTATAATTACACGTTTTCGATTGCTCAGTATTTTGTTTTGGTCGCTGGCTTGGGTGTGACAATATACGGAAATAGGGAAATAGCTCTAGCTTATAATAGAAATAAACAGGAGCTGTCAAAAGTATTTTGGGAGATTTTTGTTTTTAAAGCCCTCATTACAATCGGTGTTATCGTGGTATATTTCATTGTGGCTTTATTTCTAGACAATAGGATATATTTATTTATCCAATCTTTAACAATATTAACAGTATTTTTTGATGTTTCATGGTTTTTATGGGGATCGAAGATTTTAAAAAGGTAAGTATGTCAAGTTTGTTTGTCCAATTAATTACTTTCGTTTTGATCATTTTGTTTATTAAAAATGAAGGGGACACAATCAAATATACAATGATACAAGCGACAGGCATCCTTCTTTCCCAAGTAGGGGTGTGGCTGTTTATCCCTAAATATATTCATTTTACAAAGATACACATAAAAAATAGCTTGAATCATTTGAAAGGTTCGTTTGAATATTTTATTCCTCAAATCGCAATCATGCTGTATACTAATTTAAACAAAACACTCTTAGGATTTACTTTGGGAAGTGTGGCTGTGGGTTATTTTATTAATTCACTGCAGTTAAATACAGTATTTATTACCGTCATCACAACCTTAGATTTAGTTCTTTTGCCACACATGACAGGAATTTTTGCTAAACGGAATACTGATAAGATTGTAAGAACGATGGAGAAAACAATTCATTTGCAGTTGTTCTTTTCTATTCCTATTATGTTTGGTATGCTGACTATTTATGACAAACTCGTACCTTGGTTTTTTTGGAGAAAAGTTTCTGTATATAAATAATGTTATTCCTTTTTTTACAATACTTATAGTAATTATCCCATTAGGTATTTCTATATCTAGGCAATATTTGATGCCGATTGGACAAATAAAAGAATATAATAAATCAGTGATGATTGGTGCAGGTATTAATATTGTATTTAATCTGATTTTGCTGCCAACTATTGGGTTTTTCGGTGTAGTATTTTCAAATATTTTAGCCGAATGTTTTGTTACTTTTGTAAGAACAAAATCTTTCTTAGAGAGTACAGATTTTAAATTTGAATATCATAAAATTGGAATCTTTTTACTAGGAGGAATGTTGATGTGTACAGTCACACGTTATTTAACAAGTAATTTATCAAGTAGTATTTTTACTAATATTATACAGTTTGCTATTGCATTGCCTATCTATTTAACAATTACTACTCTATTTAAGGTAAATCCATTACTTGATTTATTAAATAAAAAATAGTTTTTACAAGTATGTTTATAAATTAGAACTTTGTTAAGGAGGTTATTATATTTTATGCTATTTTTTATAACAGTTTTACTGTTGTTAATATTAATGATTCCGTTAGTAAAATGGACAAAAGCAGGTAAAGATTTATTTAATCCAGTAACGATTTCATTTTTTTTTCTAATTATCACGTCTGTGCCTTATCTGTTTTCTATTGCAAATGATGTCTACATCATCCAACCACAAGTATTACGAGAAATTGGCATAGAAAATATTCCTAAAGAAATAATATATTTTGTCGTAATTTTATTGATAGGTGCGTTTTCTTTATATTTTGGTATGAAAGTACCTATGATTAAAAAATTTTCAAACTTACCTGGCCTTCCTAAATCAGAAAACAGAAAAAGATATATTGTGGGAACTTTGCTGTCTTTTTTTGTTGGTATGTTAGGCTATCTAATTTTTTTGAGAGGCGTAGGCGGATTTAGTGTTTTAACATCAAACCTTAATATTAGAACTCAAATGACAGCTGGCAATGGATATCTTTTGTCGCTGACAACAACTTCATTAACGATTTCTGTTGTTTGTTATATATATACGTTCAAATATAAGAAATCATTTATTAAATATTTCTTTTTATTGTTATTAATTTTATTTGTAGCTTTTCTCTTAACATCTTTAGGAGGAAGAAAACAAACGCTTCAATTAGTTACGTTTAGTTTGATCTCTTGGCATTATGGAGTTAAAAGGGTAAAAAAATACCTAAAAAGATATGGCTGTTAGTTCCTCTTTTAGTAATTTATATTGTTGGAATACCTATTTTAAGAAGTCCTGATGGAATAGAAACACTTCTAAATAATCCTAAATATTTAGCGAGCGAAGTGAAGGATAACATTGGAAAATCTACAAAAGAGATAAGTTACATTGACACCTACTTGTTTATAACTAATCATTTTGATGTTAGTAACATATGGCTAGGCAGCAGTTTTAAAGATTTGTTATCTGCTCCCATCCCTAGTTCTATTATGCCCGAGAAGCCGCCTGTAGATGAAGGGGTCTATATAAGGACACTTGCAGAAGGGAATAGGAATATCAAACCATCAATGCCATTTAAAGAATTGTTTCCATCATCGTGGCCTCCAGAAACAATTGGTACTATGTACATGAACTTTTGGATTCCAGGTGTAATAATAGGGATGTTTCTTTTAGGGAAAATATATAAACTTGCTTATCTCTATATGAAAAAATGCGATTTTAACGCACATTCGGTAATGATTTATTGTTATATTTTATTAAATTTTCATTTAAGTAATTTAAGGATAACTCAAACTATTACGAGTATCCTTGTTATCTCAGCTTTCTTTTTTATGATTTTAGGATTTAGTATAAAAAAGAACGAAAAAGAAAAGAGGTATATAGTCAATATATAAATTAAACCCTTATGGCTAGTTAATTTTAAAATCAAAAGGGCAGATTATACTTATAGTGCAAAGGTTGATAAAAACCTCTGCACTATATTTTTTTAGTTTGAGGAGAGATGTATGAAAGTCTTTAAGTGGTTCGTAGAAACAATCGTATACAAAGAGGATACTTCGTTAGAAATGTTTGGTTTTGAAGTAGAAACATTGAATGATTCGAAACAAACAGTATTTGAAATTGTAAAGTATCGAACAAACGAGTTGTTAAAACAAAAAGGACAAAAAGCGAAGCGAACAACGATTTGTTGGATAGAGCTAAAAAGTGTTCAACATATGAGTAAATATCAGCGATTTGTTCGATTATACGAAACTAAAAGACCTCGTAAAGCAATTATGAATATCTTGAAAATTCCTTTTTGGAAACTACGACAATTCGAGGAATATTATAACGAAAATACGAAGCCATTGACGAAAAAAGGATATTTAGAATTAAAAACTTTTTTGAGTGATGAAGAAATTCGTAGACACCATAAAATACCTGAATGTGAGTTTCAGCAGTTTTTAAAAGGAATGTAAAAAAAATAATCTTGTGTACTATATAACTGGATATAATAGGCGCATTTCATGCGTACAGGGTTGAGCAATACTACTGATTTCAATAACCAAACTTTTAGGTAGTATACCCTTTATCAAAGCTCATAACCCACTTGCGATGGCGGGATAACCAAGCTGTTTACAAGATGCAGTGTAACCGTGGGGGTAAGAGGCGGGCTGATAATTGTTTATTTATAAAGAAATGTAGATTATTTGCATGATGGTTCTGTAATAATGGTTCGATTCCATTAAATGTAGTTGGCTATTATGTGTTTGAGATTTAGTCTTTTGGCTATCTACAACCCATTTAATCCTTTCTTATGATTTTGCATGGAAAAGTAAAACTTTTTTTGCTCTTAAACTTTTAAGCTGAAAGGAAGAATTTTTGAACACATGATAGTAAAAAAAATGTCTATAATTAATAGACAGCCAGACTGTAGACAAAGTCCCCAAAAAGGGGATGACGTCTACAGTTTTTTCTTTTATACTTAATGTATGAAAACGTTTTAAAGGAGCGTGGAAAAAATGATGTCAAAACATCCAATGAATGGAAGAGATCAATACATGATGATTTCCTTGGAAGATCTTGTGCCAAAAGATCACTTGATTCGAAAAGTAGATAAAGCAATCGATTTTACCTTCATTTATCCAATTGTTGAATCAACTTATTCGACCTTAGGTCGACCAAGTATTGATCCTGTGGTTTTAGTAAAAATCGTCTTCATTCAATATCTCTTTGGTATCCGTTCCATGCGTCAAACGATAAAAGAAATAGACACTAATGTCGCTTATCGTTGGTTTTTAGGCTACGATTTCAATGAAACCATTCCGCATTTCTCTACCTTTGGAAAAAACTATGTTCGCCGCTTTCGAGATACCACACTCTTTGAAGATATCTTTGCCTACATACTGGAACAAGCTGTCAAGGCTCGGATGATTACGGAAGATGTTCTCTATATGGATTCTACTCATATCAAAGCCAATGCAAATAAGCATCATTTTACTAGAGAAATGACGCATATTGAAGCAAAAGCCTATCAATCAGAATTAGAGAAAGAAATTAACGAGGAACGCATCAAGGCAGGAAAGCGACCTTTTATTTTCCCAACAGAAAGTGAGATGAAAGAACGAAAAGTAAGTAAAGTAGACCCGGAGAGTGGATATTATGTAAAAGGAGAACGAGAAAAACAATTTGCTTATTCTGCTCATACTGGTTGTGATGAACACGGATTCATTTTAGACGTCATTGTGACGCCTGGTAACCGTCATGATAGTCAAATTGCTCCTGATTTAGTTGCCTCTATCTGTACTAAATTTCCAGCGATACATGCTGTGGCTGCTGATGCTGGGTATAAAACTGCCACTTTTATAGAATTTCTCCGACGGAGAAATCTTCATCCTGTTCTTCCATATACACGACCTAGAGGTGATCGAACGTTACTAGCCAAAAATCAATTTGTCTATGACGAATACTACGATTGTTACCTGTGCCCTGAAAATCAACCCTTACGTTTTTCTACACTTACTCGAGAGGGATACCGTGAATATAAGTCAAAATCTTACATTTGTCAGAATTGTCCGCAATTGAAACAGTGCACAAGAAGTCAAAATCATCAAAAAGTAGTGACTCGTCATATCTGGCAAGCTGGGGTAGAGAATGCAGAACATCTTCGTCATACTTCCTTCAATCGAGAAACATACCGCAAACGTAAAGAAACCATTGAAAGAGTATTTGCTGATGCAAAAGAGAAGCACGGGATGCGCTGGACAAAATACCGAACTTTGGAAAAAGTCGCAGTGCATACGAGAATAATTTTTGCTGTAATGAATTTAAAGAAATTAGCCCTGTGGGGCTAGAAAAAGGCGAATGCCTTTATTTTTTACTTTGATTTTGATACTAAGTTAAAAAAATACGCTCAACACTCTATTTTCTGAATGTTGAACGTATTTGTCTACAGTCTGAGACTTTTAAGAAAAGCCTTTTTATTTTTTTGATCTAAATATTTATTCTTTAATCAACTATTATTTTAGTAAAAAATAGATTAATTTACTAAAATAATATATAATAAAGGTAAAATTAGGAGGGAAGCATATGACGTGTATTTCATTATCGATTTTAAATCAAGAACAAGAAATTAGAAAAGCTAAGATAGATGATTCAGATTCTTTGAAAGAGTTAACTATTACAGGAAAAGATTTTGTTTGTTTAGCTGCTCGGGATTGTCAATTACAAGACGGCGATGTGATTCAAGTTTGTTTAGATACGCCCAATACTTATTTAATGGTGAAGTTAGATGCTACGCTTGATAGCAGTTTAATTTATGTTCCAGAACAAAAATGGACGTTTCCAATCAAAAAAAATGAAAACGCTATCGAAGCGCGAGCAGCGTATCGTTTTGAAACCAAGAAACCTTATATAAGTGTGCGTATTGCCACTAAAGAAGAAATTAAGAGTTATCGTAATTGGGCGTTAAATCCGCATGATTTACAACATTTTACTGGTGCGTATCCTCATGCATCTGCCAACGTGGAAACGCGAAATGATGCCACTTTTTTTGCTTGCAATGCGATTGATGGTACCTTCGCTAATCTTTATCATGGGCCGTATCCTTATCAATCATGGGGGATTAATCAGCAGTTAGATGCCGCATTAAAAATTGAATTTGGGCGTGAAGTCTTGTTGGATAAAGTGATCTTAACATTACGAGCGGACTTTCCCCATGATAATTATTGGCAACAAGTGACTTTAAAATTTTCCGACGGTACACATGAAGTTTTTAAAACTGTTAAGACTGAGCAACGCCAGAGCTTTACCTTTGCGAAACGGGCAGTGGAGTGGGTGATACTAACAGAGTTAATTCAAGCAGATGAACCATCACCATTTCCAGCATTAACACAAATTGAATTATTTGGTCAAAACAAATAAAAAATAAGGACGGTTCCTTTATAGGAGCGGTCCTTATTTTTTATTTCTGGCGTGGGCTAGTTGTCGATTGGCGGACAACCAATTCTGTGTTTAACAGGACTCTACGAGGAATGCTAGGCATTTGAATTCGTTTGTGCAATAAATTAATGCCTGTCTCGCCCATTTCTTCAGTAAAGGCATGGACAGAGGATAGCGGCGGTGAGACATATTGAGAAATAGAGATATCATTGATCCCCATGACACTAATTTCTTCAGGAACCTTTATACCGTGTGCGGCTAACGTATGTATCACACCGATTGCAAAGGCGTCATTATAAGCAAGAATCGCAGTAGGTAAATCATTTCCCCATTTTTCTAACGCTTCTTCTGTCAATTGTTCCCCCGTTTTGACATCCAACATGCCATTTTCTTTTAAGATAAAATAATCTTCGTTAAACAAGTGATAATGCTGCATAATGTCAAGATAAGCGTTGGTTGTCGGTGTTTTATAGCGACGGAAACCATACATATTTTCGCTTTCTTCGGCACCAATAAAGGCAATTTTTTCGTGGCCCAATTCTAAAAGATGAGTTAAGGCAATCTCGGTTGCTTGATAAAAATCAGTATTTACAGAATCAAATTCTTCCAATGGGAAATTACTGCCAATTACACAAAGATTGGGATGCAGTTGCTGCAACTCTTGTAACGTCTTTTGAGTGAATTTGCCAATTGCCAAAATGCCATCAATCCCTTGAAGGTTATGTTGTTCCAATTGAGAAACTTTTAGAATATTGTAACCTAACTCTTCGGCCCGTTTTTCAGCGCCTAAACGAATCGACATATAGTAAATATCCGTTAGTTCTTCGTCATCTGAACGCCACTGAACGACGGCAATCGAAGGCTCTTGCGGAGCTGTTTGTACGGAAAGGTTAGGTGTCAGTTGCTCCTGCTGTTTGTTTTTATTTTTAGTTTTATATTTCGTATAATTCAGGGTTTCTGCTGCTTCAAAAATTTTTCGCTTGGTTTCCTCTGTAACGGATAAGTTTGGATCATAGTTCAGAACTCGCGATACAGTTGAAATTGAAACATTCGCGACTTTTGCGATATCTGTGATAGTTGCCATTCTAAATGCCTCCTTCTCAAGTACTATTATAGCATATAGTATATTTCTTTTAGTAAAAAAAGCAAGAAAAGCTTTTTTTTACTTTTTTTTAGCAAAAACTATTGATTTTTTTGACTAAAAAAATATACTATAAAGTCAAAGAAAGCGCTTTAATTCGATGGAGAAGGTGGTTTAGTGAAAAGATTTTCACTTTTTTTACTAATTTTACTTGCTTTAACAGGTTGTAAATCCGGTGAAAAAGAATTTGATGAAGAATCTCTTCAAAATCTAAAGGAAACGGCGCAGTCTTATTCAGAAACAGAATTACAAAATGGTGACGTTCGTTTAAATGAATATATTTCTTTGAAAGGGGAGATTGTTGAGAGCGACAGTCGTTCCAGTTTAATAAAAAAAGGTGATCGTTTTATTTTGAAAAGTGGTTCTAGTAAATATCAAGTTTTTTAATGAGCAAAAGAAAAAATTGAAGATTGGTGACGAAGTGACAGTTTACGGAGAATATTACGGCTTTTTGAAAGGGACATTAATTGAAAGTGAGGAGAATCATGATTCAGCCACGAATTAGACAGAATCCTTTTGAAACATACGAAGAAGTTGCAGAAGGATTTGAAGATTTATTAGCGCCACTGGAATTGTTTTTTGATCGAGAATATCAAGGTCATCTGGATTTAGGGACACACGGGACAGTTTATTCTAAAGGAACACGTGACGCGGAGGCATTTTTACGACCATTATGGGGACTAGGTCCTTATGTAACGCAAAATGAAAGTGAGTATTTGAATGACTTTCTAACGGGAATTATCGAAGGAACCGATCCTGAGAGTTCATCTTATTGGGGAAAAACAAAAGATTATGATCAATTGATTGTTGAGATGGGAGCATTAAGTACATTTCTTTTGTTAAACAAAGAAAAAACGTGGGACCAATTAACAAAAGAACAGCAAAACAATTTACACAGTTGGCTGATACAAGCCAATGAAAACATTATTCCGCCAAATAATTGGCATTTCTTTAGAGTGTTGCTGAATTTAGCGATGAAACATTGTGAAATGCCGTATTCAAAAGAACAGATCGCTGTTGATTTGGCTGTTATTGATCGTTTTTATGTCGGTAATGGTTGGTATTATGACGGAGTCGAGACACAAGTTGATTATTATGTTTCTTTCGCTATTCATTATTATAGTTTATTGTATTGTCGTTTTGCCCCGGAAGATACCGCAAGAGTGGCTATTATGAAGGAACGAGCAACTTTGTTCGCGCAAGAGTTTAAATATTGGTTTACTCAGCCAGGAGAAGCGATTCCCTTCGGACGTAGCTTAACGTATCGTTTTGCTCAAGTGTCATTTTTTAGTGCCTTAGTTTTTGCAGATGTTGAAGCATTGCCGTGGGGTGAGATCAAAGGTCTAATCAGCCGACATCTTCATCAATGGATGAACAAAGATATTTTTACAACAGATGGATTATTGTCGGTAGGTTATGATTATCAAAATATGGTCTTTGCCGAAGGCTATAATGGTCCTGGTTCACCTTATTGGGCCTTTAAAACATTCATTTTGTTAGCGGTACCAAAAGATCATCCTTATTGGCAAGCAGAAACACAGCCTATTAGTTTTCCAGAAAAACACTTACCTTCACCAGAAAGTCGGAACTATTATCAAGTAAATGATGCAGGAACACATGGTTTAATGTTTCCAGCGGGACAATTTATTAATTATCAAGCTCATGCGCATGATAAATATAGTAAATTTGTTTATTCTTCCCATTTTGGTTTCAGTACTATAAAGAGTGATTATTGGTATTACGAAGGTGCTTATGATAGTTGCTTGGCTTTAGCTGAAGACGACCATTATTTCCGCACGAAAGGATTAGATGATCAGTACGAAATTCTTGATGATCGTATCATTCATCAATGGCATCCTTGGTCCGATGTAGCAATCAAAACGACAATTGTACCATTAGAAGGCCAACATTTACGGATCCACGAAATTGAGACACAACGTGCATTAGTGGCTTATGAAGGTGGCTTCTCAATCCCGCTCTTCGATGAAAAGGTCACTTGCGTTTCTGATCAAATGGCTGAGGTAAAAAATAAAAAAGGTGTGTCAAAAGTAGAAAATATCAACGGCTTTTCTGAAGCTGCGATTATTCGAACAGAACCGAATACAAATTTACTTTATCCGTTAACGGAGTTGCCATATTTGAAAGCAAACTTGTCGAAAGGGAAACATCTTTTAATTTCATTGGTGACAGGCGTACTACCGAATGAACAAATTGAGCCAGTTAAAGTTAGGTTAAAAGAAAATCAGCTTTTAGTTGAAGAAAAAGTTGTAATTTTGGGGAATTAGGGGGAGAAATACACAATGACAGAAAATGGACAGATTGAGTGGTTGCCGAAGCAAATCAGTTTTGCTTTAAACAAAGTTCGAGGAAATTTAGAGACATTTAAAGAATTAGTTCCACCCGCGGCAAGTTTAAATCAAATTTATTATCCTGAAGAAAATATTGACTGGACGGCCAGCTTTTGGCCAGGAATGTTATTTTTAGCAAAGGAATTAACAAATTCAACAGAGTTCGATGAAGTGATTACCACACAGATGGCTTCTTTTCAACATCGCTTGGATGAACAAATTGAGCTGGAAACACATGATATAGGCTTTTTGTATATTTTAACAGCCATTGCCGATTATCAAGTCAATGGTCATGAGGCCTCAAAAGAAATGGCCTTGCAAGCTGCGGACTTATTAATGAAACGTTATTCACCAAAAGCCAAGATTATTCAAGCTTGGGGGAATTTAGACGATCCAGAGCAACGAGGTAGAATGATTATTGATTGTTTAATGAACTTACCATTATTATACTTTGCAGCAAAAATGACTGGCAAGCAAGAGTATTATGAAGCTGCCTACAATCATGCGAAACAAACACAAAAATATATTGTGCGAGAAAATCACACTACGTTCCATACGTATTATTTTGATACGGAAACAGGCGAAGCTTTATACGGTAAGACGCAACAAGGATATTCAGACGATTCTTGTTGGGCTCGCGGCCAAGCCTGGGGAATTTACGGCTTTACGTTAAGTTATTTATATACAGGAGATAGTAGTTTTCTGGAAACAGCAAAAAATGTTGCTGATTACTTTATTCAAGAATTACCAGAGGACAAAATCTGTTACTGGGATTTAATTTTCAATGAAGGGAGTGAAGAAGAACGTGATAGCTCATCTGCTGCAATTGCCGCATGTGGCTTACTAGAATTATCTCGTCAGCTTCCATTAAATGATGAAAACATGGCTATTATGAAAAGGTTGCGCTAGAACTATTACAAGCATTAGCGGAAAAGTATACAACGGTTTTACAACCAGAGTCGAACGGCCTATTGCTTCATGGTGTCTATGATAAAAAAACAAATACAGGAGTCGATGAATGCATGATTTGGGGCGACTACTTTTATTTGGAAGCGTTAACTCGTTTAGCGAAAAGCTGGATATTCATTTTTGGTAATTCATGGAGGAAAACTCCTAAAAAATAATAAATAGCGGAGGTAGTACAAATGAAATTTTGGAAAAAAGGCTTAACAGCGGTAGCGTTGTTAGCAGTGGCGGCAGTAACTTTAACAGCATGTGGTGGTTCAAGTGAAAAGAAAGCAACTGAAAAGAGTGAAGATGGCAAAACAAAATTAACAGTAACTACTTGGAATTATGACACGACCCCAGAATTTGAGAAATTATTCAGAGCTTTTGAAGCGGAAAATCCTGATATCACTATTGAACCGGTGGACATTGCTTCAGATGATTATGACACAAAAGTAACAACGATGCTTTCATCAGGAGATACGACGGATATTTTAACCATGAAAAACTTACTTTCATATTCTAATTACGCGCTACGCAATCAATTGGTGGATTTAACCGATCACGTTAAAGATTTAGATATCGAACCTGCCAAAGCAAGTTACGAGATGTATGAAATCGATGGTAAAACCTATGCTCAGCCTTACCGTACAGATTTCTGGGTATTGTATTACAATAAAAAAATGTTTGATGAAGCCGGAATTGCCTATCCCGATAACTTAACTTGGGATGAATATGAAGCGTTAGCGAAAAAATTATCTAAACCAGAAGAACAAGTATATGGTGCCTATCAACATACTTGGCGCTCAACCGTTCAAGCGATTGCTGCTGCTCAAAACAATGCCAATTTGATTGAACCAAAATACAATTATATGGAAACTTATTATGATCGCGCATTGAGAATGCAAAAAGATCAATCACAAATGGATTTTGGAACAGCAAAATCAACAAAAGTAACGTATCAATCACAATTTGAAAATTCAAAAGCGGCGATGATGTACATGGGTAGCTGGTACATGGGGACTTTATTAACAAACATTGATGATGGCAAAACAAATGTCGAATGGGGGATTGCCGAAATACCACAACAAGAAAAAGGCAAAGCAACTACCTTTGGCTCACCGACAAGTTTTGCAATTAATAAAAACAGTAAAAAACAAAAAGCTGCTCAAAAATTCTTAGACTTTGCTTCAGGTAAAGAAGGTGCAAAACTTTTAGCAGAAGTAGGGGTGGTTCCTTCTTATAAAAGCAGATGAAATTGATAAAATCTACTTTGCAAGAAAAGGAATGCCTTCAGACGAAGTCTCACAAAAAGCCTTTAACCCAGATACAATTAATTTAGAATTCCCATCTGATAAAAACGGTGCCGCAATTGATAAAGTATTACAAGAAGAACATGATTTAATTATGGTCGGCGACGAAAAACCAAAAGATGGTATTGCTAACATGGAAAAACGTGTCAAAGCAGAGATAGACTAATTATTATTTTCTGCAAAAACAACAAAAGATTGATGAAAAAAATAAGCTGAAATGAGTAACCTACAATGAATTTCAGCTTATTTTTTTAAATAAAGAATGTAGCTTGAGTTTGGAAGGAGGGCCTGTTAAGTTCACTTAACAGAATACAATTATGGAAATTACTTCAAAAACAAAAACAGCAAATAAATTGAGACGAAAAAATACGTGGACTGCGTTATCTTTTATCGCACCAAACTTTATTGGCTTTTTCCTCTTCACTTTAATCCCGGTTATCTGTTCACTGATTTTAGCTTTTATGAGTTGGGATTCTTTTTCAACCCCTGAATTTGTCGGAATGAAAAATTTCACCAAAATGATTCATGATGATACGTTTTGGATTTCGTTAAAACAAACGTTTATCTATACGATTGGTGTTGTTCCGTTAACATTGATTTGCTCATTAGGACTAGCGATTTTGTTGAATCGTAAAATTAGAGGGATGAAATTTTTTAGAACGGCTTTTTTCTTTCCTTATGTAACGTCATTAGTTGCGATTGCGGTCGTTTGGAATATGCTATTTCATCCAACAATGGGACCAATTAATCAATTTTTGAAATTATTTATTGAAAATCCTCCTGGCTGGACATCTAGTTCTACTTGGGCTTTACCAGCAATTATCATCGTTAGTGTGTGGCGCTTTATGGGGTATTATATGATTTTGTATTTAGCTGGTTTACAAAGTGTGCCAAGAGAATTATATGAAGCAGCGTCAATGGATGGCGCGGGTAAATGGAATCAATTTTTAAATGTTACCTTACCTTCATTACGACCAACGACCTTTTTCGTGACTATCATGCTTGTAATTAACTGTTTCAAAGTGTTTGACTTAGTTCAAGTTATGACTGGTGGTGGACCAGGACGTGCAACGAATGTGTTAGTTTATGAAATTTACAATGAAGCATTTGTCAAATTTAATTTTGGTTATGCATCAGCCATTGCGATGGTCTTATTCATCATCGTTCTAGCGATTACTGTGGCCCAATTTAAATGGAATCAACATCAAGAGAAAGTTTAGGAGGAGAAAAGATGGAAGCAACTTTTTCAAAAAAAGAAAATACTCGAAAAGCAAAAACGAAAAAAGCAGAAAAAGTCACACCTGGTGGGATCCTTGTAATCATTCTCTTAACTTTACTTGCGTTAATTACTTTGGTGCCTTTCATTTGGATGGTTTCAGCATCATTTAAAACAAACAATGAAGTTTTCACCATTCCAATTCAATGGATTCCTAAAAGTTGGCATCCAGAAAACTATTCCGTTATTTGGGAACGCATTCCGTTGTTAACTTTCTTTAAAAATACGTTATTTTTAAGTATTGTGATTACGATTATTCAACTATTTACTTCAAGTTTTGCAGCATATGGCTTTTCAAAAATGAATTTTAGAGGAAGAGATACACTTTTTATTACGTACATCGCAACAATTGCTATTCCTTGGCAATCGTATATGATTCCACAATTTATTATGATGCGTCAATTAGGTTTGACTGACACGTTATGGTCACTTGTTTTATTACAAGCATTTAATGCATTTGGAGTCTTTTTACTGAAACAATATTACAGTAGTATTCCAGATTCACTATGTGAAAGTGCGCGGATTGATGGGTTAAGTGAGTGGGGAATTTATTGGAAAATTATTTTACCATTAACCAAACCAGCTTTAGCCAGTCTCACGATTATTACTTTTGTGAATACATGGAATGACTATATGGGACCTTTCATTTATTTATCTTCTACTGAGAATAAAACGATTCAGTTAGGTTTGAAAATGTTCGTCGGTTTATTTGATGCTGAATATGCCTTAATCATGGCCGCATCAGTGGTTTCTATTTTACCAGTAGGGATTGTCTTTTTAGCAATGCAAAAATACTTTGTTGAAGGTATTGCTACATCTGGAATGAAGAATTAGGAGGAAGTTTGAATGTTTACTAAGCAAACCTTTGATAATAATATCTATATGAAAATTTTTCGCTGGCTTTACATTTTATTTATCGGTAATCTAGGGCTTCTCTTAGTGAACATTCCTTTTTTCATAGCGGTGATTAGCTTAGACATTGATCCACGAAACCTCCCACTTTTTGTAGTAACGTTGTTGCCGATGGGGGCAGGGATGATTGCACTTTTAGGCTTAATCGATACTTTTTAAAGAAGAAAAGGAGCTGGATCCATTTAAAACTTTTTTCCAAAAGTTTCGTCAGTTTGGGTTAAGAGGCTTTCTTATCAGCTTGCTAGGCTTAGGAAGTAGCATCATCAGTGTGACAGATATATTCTTTTTTGCCAAAACAACGATTGGTAAATGGTTTATTCCATTGATGGTCCTTCTGCTAATTTTTGGGTTAGCTATTATGCTGAATGGTTGGTATTTTCAAGTACGAAATCCGCAAGCTTCTTTTAAAGATGTGTTTCGGATTTCAATTTACTATGGACTACGGAAATGGTATGTCAGCTGTCTAAATGTTTTTTTACTATTCTCAATGTTTGCAATGATGTTTTTGAAGCCACAGTTTGGGTTTGTTGTAACCCCTGTCCTTTTCCTAGGGATTATTTATTTAAATACTGGGAAATTGCATGAAAAGCAAAAAAAGAATAAATAATTTTTACATAATAAGTAATCTCGATTTTCAGGAAAATGAATGAAGGTGGGGTTGCTTATTTTGTTCTTGCCTTGTTTATTAAAGTGGAGGGAGCGAACGAATGAAGAAAAAAATAATTATTTTAAGTAGCTTTTTGATAGGTGCTATTTTTGTGGTCGTTATTTTTACTACCAGCCAGCAAAGTATGATTAATAACGAAGCAATCCAAGTCGAAGAATTAATTGTTTATGGCGATAAAAATATGAATCGTGTAGCGAAGCAATTCTCTGATCAGAATAATTTAACTTCGTTTGGGAAAAATTTCTGGCGCAAAACGTATAACGGAAAATCACCCACTCAGGAACTACTGAAGGTTGCAACGGAGGATTTAGTACAACATAAAATGATTAAACAGCTGGCAACGGAGTTAGAAATAGCCCACTCACAAACATTTGGTCAAGAAAAAAAAGAATGGCAAGACCAAAAGAGCAGTTTAACGCTCTGGCAATTTTTAGATGCAAAAGATCAACAATTACAGGACCAAATAAAAGAGAAATTAATGGAGAAAGAAAAGCCAACGCAAAAAGAATTGCGGCAGGCCTTTGAGCAATTGGATGATAAATATAAAAAGACCGATTACTTTGTTGAAGCAATTGAAATTCCAAATTTTTCAGGTAAGCAAGCAGAATTAGAAAAAATAGCCGAAGCAATCTCTCCGAATCTATCTTATGAGGAGACATTATTGGAGTGGCAAAATAAATTACCTAATCTTGTTATTGAATCGTATCAATTGAAGAGTGCAGAAATCCAAAAAGAGGATATTTATTCGTTGTCTGTTGGGGAGATTCTTAGTGAAAAAGCTGTTGGTACCGTGGTAAAAGGATACCACGAAAACCAATACTTTTATATTTTTAATAAGGAAGGAGGGCAACTTTTACAGTTTGAAGAAGCACCACAATTTGGCAAAAATGCCTATATCAACACGTGCTACAAAGAGAAATTAGCTACGTATCAACAAGCAACTAAAGTGGACTTGTTGGAGAAAGACAGAGAAAAGTTTTTTCAAAATTATCAAAATAAAAACAGTTAAGGAGCAGAAAATGAGAAAAAAAGCGTATTTTAAAAGTGTAACCATCTTCCTTTCTATTTTGCTTGTTTTTTCCCAGCTTCAATTATTTAGTCTTCCTGCTTATGGGGAAACAGTGAGTGATCAACCGTTACTTTTTCGTTCAGTAGGTGTCGCTCAAAGTGGGACGACCTACTATGTGGATGGGGAAGGAGGAAATAATGCCAATGATGGGCAGTCGCCAGCCAGTGCTTGGCGTGATTTTGAAAAAGTGAATCAGACGGAGTTTCAGCCAGGCGACCATCTTCTGCTGAATGCGCAAAGTACCTGGAATAACCAATTGTTGCATCCAAAAGGGAATGGGACAGCGGCACAAAAGATTGTCATTGATTTTTATGATACGAATGACAAAGGAGAAACCATTTTTGAAACAACACGGCGTCCGATTATTAACGGTGGTGGCACCTACAGCACAGGGACTTTCAAACGTGCAATCTCAGGGGCCGTGCAGTTAGTGAACCAAGAATATTGGGATATTTCAAATTTAGAAGTGACAAATACACCAGAGCTAGATAATCTCGAAGGCTATAAGAAACCAGGAGATGCTCAAAGAGCGGGGATATTAGTACTAGGATATGAACAAAATCGAACGTTCAATAGTGTCACGATAAGGAATAACTATGTTCATGATGTTCAAACAGAATATTATTTGAATCTAAGTGGGAATACTGCAACCAAACGATTAAAAGCGGTAGGTGGAATTATTGTTTTAGGAAGTTGGTTTGATGAGAATGGCAATGTAGTAACGGCAGCCAATGATCATCGAACAACGACTGGATTTAATGATATTTTGATTGAAAATAATGTGATTCAACGAGTGGGACTTGAAGGAATTCGAACAAAAGCTGATTCAGATACCTCAAGAGGCAACACTTTCTACAAAACGTTTTCTAATATTACGATTCGTAATAACTATTTAGAAGATATTGCTGGCGACGGGATTGTCTTGTCAGAAGCCAAAAGTGGCGGTGTCGTCGAAGGAAATGTTGCTGTCCGAATGTGCAATGCCGATTATGGTACACAAAATTACGCGGGCGTTTGGGCAATGTCTGTAGATGACGGACTGTTCCAATATAACGAAGTATACGGAATCAAATATGGATTTAACGATGCTGAAGCTTATGATGTGGACATGCAGTCAAACAATGTTATTTATCAATATAACTATTCACATCATAATACTGGCGGCTTTTTATTGCTTATGTCTGATCAAAAAAATTCGGTTATTCGGTACAATATCTCAGCTAATGACGGCGGTGGTAACCGAGGAACAGGTAAAGACAATCCAGGCGGAGCTGGTGGCTACAATTATAAAGAACAAAGCATTTTCCATTATTGGGTGAAAAATGATGGAGCGGCAATGCCAACTATCCACAATAATACGATTTATGTTGGCGACGGTATTTCAACATCATTATTTGGTGAAGGAAATAGTTCTGACAACAGTGGTACAGTAGCCAATTTTTACAATAATATTTTATACAAAGAAGGTACCGGACAATTAAAATTCTTATCTAATTATCCAACAAATGGGACACAACCAATTGAACGTAAAATGGTCGATAATCCAGAAAAATATTTCAAAAATAATGTTATTTGGCCAAAAGAAATTGCTACAGAAAAAAGTGGTGCAACTGTTGAAAAATTAGTATCAAGTGGAAACATTTTTGAAAAACCACAATTAGAAATCACAGATAACCCTGAAAAAGTGAAAGAGTTGGCAGAGCAAGAATTTACGACATTGAAACCAACAAAAGATAATGTGGTTGAATTTACTTCCAAAGAACGCTTACGTCAGCGAGCACAAATGTTCCAATTAAAAGAAACCTCTCCAGCGATTGGTAAAGGTTTGTCGGAAGTGAACAGTGCGGCAGAAGACTTCTTTGGAAATAGCTTGAAAAATAAAGTTTTAGATATTGGTGCGCAACAAGCATCCACAATTGAAAAAAGTATTCGTTATCAAAATCAAGTGTTAGAAATTAGTTCGGCAACAGGTGTGTATCCTAATTTGCCAGAGCAAGTTGAACTAACGTACGAAGAAGTCGTTAATGAAGAAGTGGTTGCGACAGGCAAAAAAGAATTTAAGTTACAATGGGAAGCAATCCCTCAAGAAAAAATTAATACAGCAGGTACAATTGAAGTTGCAGCAACAGTTATCGGCTTACCGATAGATGCTGTCAAAGTAACAGCCAAGGTCTCTTTTGAGGGCGAACTTGGTGAAGGAAAAGACACCGTTAAACTAAAAACAGCCCAAACTGCCTATGTTCAAAAGAGTGATGGTAACCGAGCATACTCTGCTATAGCAGGCGGTACTGCTGCCATTAGTTCAGGAGACGCCTATAAATATCCTTATGGAGTAAACTATACGGGCAATTACGCATTAAAATTAAAAAATGCTAGTTCTGCGGGGTATAATCGCCGGATTTACGTTGAAATTGATACACAAGAATTGAAGAACTATCAATCACTAAAAAGTGCCAATTTAGAACTAAATGTGATGCGTTATGATGCGTGGAATGGTGCTGGAAATACAAATGATGAACGTTTGAAAAATACGCAGTTCCAAGTAGATGTTTATGGAACAGATACTAATTGGATGAGTAACACCATTACTTGGAACAATGGTCCAAATAATTTAAATGTACCAAATGAAGAATTTATTGCTCGACAATCTTTTACAAATAGCTCAATTATGAATAATCAAAATACAATCTCTATTGATATTAGTAACTATCTACGGAAGCTAATTCAAAGTGGTGAGAAAATTCCAGCCAAGTTAAGTTTCTTATTAGCGATTACAGACAGTCGTTTGCCTGGTTATGATTCTGATAATGCTGGGTTTGATGCTTTTTCAAAAGAAGGCGCACAAAAGGCCTATCAAGACTTTTTAGCAGGCAAATTGACCTTGCCAACTGGTCAACAGCTAACAGAGGATAGTTTAGCTCCTAAAATTGTTTTATCGAATGTTTTCGAAGTCAAACATGAGTCGATTGAGGTCACGACAGAAGCGGGTCAAGCCCCTAAACTACCAGAAAAAACAACTATTTTTTATTCGGATGGTTCACAACGAGAAGTGACTGTCAATTGGTCAGAAGTTCCAGCATCTTCTTATCAAAAAGAAGGAACATTCACTGTTGTAGGACGAGCAGCAGGTGTCTCAATGCCAATTATTGCCAATGTAAAAGTCACCGCTAAACATATTGTTGGATTCAAGGAATTGCCTACGCTGGATCGACTAACAGGCACCTCGCGAGGCGAACTGAATTTGCCAACTGAAGTAATTGCAAAATTAGATGATGGTAGCGAAACGAAATTGAAGGTTATTTCTTGGGATGACGATGTTAGTAATTATTCGCCAAGTAGCCCGCCAGGTACTTACCAGTTCCCTGCTGCAGTAGAAGAAAAAATAGGAATTGCGAATCCCGATGAACGAAAAATCTTCCAAGTCGTGCAAACTCATGCGATTCCTGAAAGAATTCAATTTGCTACAGAAACAGCCACTATAAAATCAGGCGAAAATTATCAAATTCAATCTAAAGTGATTGGTCAAGCGCCGCACACAGAAACGGATGCTTGGAGCTCGCAAGTAACGTATGAGTTGGTTACACCAGATGCTGGCAATACAGTAAGTGTAGATGAAAACGGTCTGATTAGGACAGAAGCAACGACTGCTGCAGGAAATTATCAAATCAAAGTAACAAGCAAAGTTTTACCGATAGTGACTGCACAATTTTCAATTAAAGTCACAAAATAAATAAACTGTTTGAAGAGACTGGAACAAGAATTGCTGTACCTTGCAATCTTTCTAGTCTCTTCGATTATCTAGAATCAATAAATATTCTATTGCCTACTATTCATTCTTTTTAAAACAAGGTAAAATAATAAATGAAAGTAAACGATAAAGGTGTGTAGACAATGAATACTATCTTAACAGGTGATCGTCCAACTGGTAAATTGCACCTAGGACATTACGTAGGTTCCTTAAAAAAACGAGTAGAAATGCAAGCAGACCCTACAAATCAATTATTTGTCATGATTGCAGATTTACAAGCATTGACAGATAATGCAAAAAATCCCGAAAAAGTTTCAGCCAATGTTTTAGAAGTTGCTTTGGACTATTTAGCAGTTGGTTTAGACCCTACGAAAACAACAATTTTTATCCAATCGCAAATTCCACAGTTAGCTGAATTAACAATGTACTATCTAAATTTAGTGACCACGTCACGTGTTCGTCGGAATCCAACGGTCAAAGCAGAAATTGAGCAAAAAAAATTTGGGGAAGGTGTTCCGACAGGATTCTTTATTTATCCCGTTTCACAAGCTGCTGATATTACTGCCTTTCAAGCGAACTTAGTCCCAGTTGGGGAAGACCAAAAACCAATGTTGGAACAAGCGCAAGAAATTGTGCATAGTTTTAATCAGACGTACGGTGAAGTTTTAGTTAGACCGGAAGCTGTGTTACCACCAAAAGGCATGGGACGCTTGCCAGGAATTGATGGCAACGGAAAAATGAGTAAGTCTTTAGGCAATGGTATCTATCTTTCAGATCCAGCTGAAGTGGTACAGAAAAAAGTAATGAGTATGTATACCGATCCAAATCATATTCGTATAGAGGACCCAGGACAAGTTGAAGGAAATATGGTCTTTACTTACTTGGATGTCTTTGGGAAAGAGAAAGAATATATTGAAGAATTAAAAGAGCACTATCGTCATGGCGGTTTAGGAGATGTGAAAATTAAACGTTACTTAATTGATGTCTTAGAAGAAGAACTCGCACCGATTCGTCGACGTCGTGAAGAGCTGGCTAAAAATCCAGAAGCGATTATGGAAATGTTGCATAAAGGAAGTCTTGCTGCTGAAAAAGTGGCAGCACAAACCTTAACAGAAGTCAAAAAAGCAATGGGAATTCAATATTTCTAAGCAATAAAAGAACTGGAACGAGTCAAAAGAAGAATGACTTGTTCCAGTTCTTTTTAAGTGGTTTGAAATTGACTATTATATAAGCTGGCGTAAAGAGTCGGAGCTTGTAATAGTTCCTGATGCGTTCCTTTTTCAATAATATCGCCATTTTTCATCACTAAAATTAAATCAGCATTTTCAATCGTGGATAATCGATGAGCGATAACGAAGCTTGTTCGATTTTCTGTGACAGTTTCCATCGCTTTTTGAATATGGGCTTCTGTTCGTGTGTCCACACTCGAAGTTGCTTCATCGAGAATAACAACGGGCGGATTTGCTAAAATGATTCGGGCGATGGTTAATAACTGTTGTTGTCCTTGTGATAATGCACCATTTTCGCTAGAAATAATTGTGTCATATCCTTGAGGAAGGGTCCGAATAAAATGATCACATTGAGCAATTTTAGCTGCTTCAATTATTTCTTCACGAGAAGCGTCTTTTTTTCCATAGGCAATATTATCTGCTACGGTTCCTTCAAATAGCCAAGTGTTTTGTAAAACCATGCCAAATAAATTTCTTAGATTTTGTCGAGAAAGTTTCGTAATATCAATCCCATCAAAAGTAATGGCACCTTGATTTATTTCATAGAAACGCATTAATAAGTTGACTAATGTTGTTTTACCAGCGCCGGTGGGTCCCACAATGGCCACTGTTTTTTTCGGTTGAACAGAAAAATCAACATTTTTCATTAAAATTTTTTCTGGTGTGTAGCCAAATTGAACATTTTTAAATTCAATGGCTCCTTTAGGAGAAGAAATAGTTTCTAAATGAGTTGCTTCTGGCTGTTCATCAGCTTCATCTAAGATAACAAAAATCCGATCAATGGAAGCCATCGCTGCTTGAATTGAGTTAATGACATAAGAAGCGGTAGAAATCGGCTCAGAAATTTGGTTGATATATTGCAAATACGCTTGCAAGAAACCAATCGTAATACCACCAGATAAAACGAGCATTGCGCCTAAGATAGCACTAATAATAAAAGCCAACTGATTAATAAAACGAATAGCTGGATAAATCGCAAAATTTAGAAACTGTGCATTTTTAAAGGCACGATAATGTTGTTGATTAACAGCATCAATTGTTTTTCAGCATTTTGCTGTTGATTAAAGGTTTTGTGACCAAATTCCTGCTAAATATTCTTCCATCTTATTATTTAATTGACCTAATTCAGCTTGACTTTGATCAGCAAACACCTTGTTTTTATTCGCAATTTTGTCGTCATGAAAGTACTGCCGCCAATTAGCAGCAACACTAAAATGGTTAACTTTGCATCAATATAGAACAACATGATTCCTGCAAAAGGATAGTCACGACGGAAGTGAAAAATTGGTTGATGCCTGTTAAAAGAACTTGTGACAATTGGTTTAAGCCAGTTGTTGAACGACTAATGATATCGCCCACTTGATGATTGTCAAAGAAGGCCATTGGTAAAGTTTTAAACTTTTTGTCACTTCTTTTCTAATTCTTAAAGTAACCCGTTCGCTTAAAGAAGCCATTGCTCGTTCCTGAATAAAAGAAGTGATACTACTAATGATTGAAAAGAGAATTAAAAGTAAGACGGGACCTAAGAGCGCTTCTTCAACTAAAGGAAGTGTCATACCTTTGAGCCCGACACGCTTGATAGCTTCTAAGAGGTTATCAATCCCGATTGCCATAATATAGGTCATGGCAACAATTAATAAGTTTCCAATTAAACTGCAGATCATTAGACCATAAAAGATTGGATGCTCAGGTTTAATCATTTTCCAGAAACGTTTAAAGCTTTGAAGATTCATTGTTTTTTTCATTGTATGGCTTGAAAAGAAAACTTTCTTTCAAGCAGTCACATCCTTTCTTTAATTACTTGGGTAAGATACCTTGCGATTTAGCAAAGTCTTGGTAATAGCTATTAGTGGTAAGTAAATCAGCGTGGGTGCCTTGACCAACAATCCTTCCTTCATCTAGGACGATAATATTGTCAGCGTTCATGATTGTACTTAACCGTTGAGCAACAATGAGTAAAGTTTTGTCCGACATTTGTGCATGTAAAGCGGCACGTAGAGCGGCATCAGTTTTGTAATCTAATGCGGAAAAGCTATCATCGAAAATATAAACGTCTGCCGGTTTGATTAAGGCTCGTGCAATACACATTCTTTGTTTTTGACCACCAGAATAGTTGGACCCGCCTTGTGCTACGAAACTTTCAATCCCTTGTGGTAAGGAATCGATAAATTCAGAAGATTGTGAAATTTCTAGTGCCGTTCTTATTTCTTCTGTAGTTGCTTTGGCATTTCCCATTAATAAGTTTGATAAGATTGTCCCACTGAAAAGAAAGGCTTTTTGTGGCACATAACTGATGACTTGGCGAATCGTTTGCTGAGATAATGAGCGGATATCTGTGCCAGAATAGCTAATCGTGCCGGCTGTGACATCATTTATTCGTAAAAGTAACTTAACTAAAGTACTTTTACCAGCGCCAGTTGCCCCAACAATCGCCGTTGTTTTTCCTTTAGGGATGACAAAACTAACATTTTCTAAAACAGGATCAGCTGTTTCTGTGTATTGAAACGTGACGTGATCGAAGCAAATCAAGGCTTTCTCAGGATGATAAGCAATGGTTGCTTCAGTGTGAGGATCGCTAATTTCAATTTCTTCTGACAAAACTTCTTGCAAGCGATTCAAGGAAGCAACGGACCGTGGAATGACAACTAATACCATAGCCGCGATCATTAAGTAGGCCAAAGTTAGAAGCGTATATTCAATCACAGCTGTAACGGTGCCAATTTGTAGGGTGCCTACCGCCACTAAATTACCGCCAAACCACAAAATAGAGGCATACACAACGCCCATTAATAAAAAGGCAACGGGAGTAATCCAAGCAAAGATTCGATTCACTTTGCTCATGCGTTCAGCATAATTTTTAAATGTTTGATTGGTTCGCTGCTCTTCAAAATCTTGATTATTGAACGCACGAATCATATTAATTCCAGTAAAGAACTCTCGTAAAGTCGTAGTAATTCGATCCATTTTTGGTTGAATTTTTAAAGATAAAGGGGTACCTTTTTTCATTAAAAAATAAACAACGACTAAGTAAAATACGATGGAAGCCAATGTTACCCAAGCGAGTGAAACTGAATAAGAAAATGTCATCACTAAGGCAAATAAACTAATAATAGGCGCTGGAAAGATTAATTGGCAAAATAGCACAATCATTGTTTGAACATTATCTACATCGTTGGTCATTCTAGTTAGCAAAGAATTTGAACCAAATTTATCAACATTTTTCATCGAGAATTGTTGAAATTTTTTAAAGAACAATCCTCTAACTTGAAAACCAAATTTAGCAGCTACTAAAGCAGACAAATAGCTAGAAATAATTGCGGCAATTGTTCCAATGAATGTCACAAGAAACATTTGTATGCCAATCGTTTTAATTACTTGTTGGTCACCGCTAACGATGCCCACATCAATCAACTTGCCAACTAATTTAGGGACGCCAAGGGTTCCTGCGATTTGCAAACAGATGGTTAAAGTTGTCGCAAGAACAATCCATTTATTTTCTTTAATAAACTCTTTCATTAATTTCATGAAATTTCCTCCTTAAACAATACCGTTTTAGCTGTTACAAAGAGTCATTGTACACGTTCAAGTAACTTGAATGTCAACAGTAGAAATGCTAAACTTTTTGATGGAGGGAACAGTATGGAAAAAAATTACACAATAAAAGATGTTTCTGAGTTGCTAAATATCCCTAAGTCCACGATTCGTTATTGGGACGAGCAAGGGTTGATTAGTACAACACGCAATGAAGAAAACGGATATCGAACCTTTGATTTAGAAGATTTGTTCAAAATATATGATATTGATTTTTATCGAAAAATGGGGATTCCTATCAAAGATATGTTGAATTTATATAAAAAGACACCTACCGATCTCTATGCCACCATGGAAGCAACAGAAGAACAACTGGGGCAAGAAATAAAAAGGCTTCAGCATAAATACAAAGAAATCAAGAAAAGAAAATTACATTTACATGCGTTAATTGATTTAGAAACATTGGTTTTTTCAGATGAACCAATTCCTTTTGATAAAATTGTTGTTGTTGATATTGAGGATCCAGAAGAGATGAAAGTTTACATGGAACACATTTCAACTTTAGGTATTTACGGGGATTTAAGTGAATCCAATGAACTGACGTATGGGATTTGTTTGGCAAATCATGTGAATAAAAAAAGTTTAGATAAAGTGATTTGGCTCAAAGAATCAAGTAGCCAATACAAAGGCTTTATTTTAAAAGTCAATACACAAGATACCCGTTTGAATAATATCGAAGAAGTAAAAAAGCGTTTAGCAAAACAAGGATTTGAAACAGGCATCGTTGTCGGAGAGCATATCTTGACACAACTAGAAGAGGAAAATCAATATATTGAATATTATTATGGTTGGATTGAAATTTTAGGGGAAAAGTAAAACAATTAAAAAAAGGAACTAGCAATAGCAAATGTAGCTAAGCTAGTTTCTTTTTTTGGTAAATGTAATGAAAATTACATGAAAAAAGTTTTAGTTTTTAAAACAATTTAGAACGAATGTTATTAAAGGGAAAACAATAAAAAAATTACTCTTAAAGCTAGAACTTACCTATGTTTGTATTTTTTTAGGGAAAGTCAATATATTTGCTTCATATAAAACGTGTTATTTAATTCACGATTTTTTGTTGAAATATCGGGTTTTTTTCTTTTTTAGCTAATATAATGTGTTACTTTTTGATTATAAGGAGAAACGGAAAATCGTACGTTAAAAAAAGTTGTTGTAGCTAAATAAAGAAAGAATTGAAGGTTGAAAAGTATTTTATGGAGGTGGATGTTGAGAAACAATTAGTAATTGTAAAAGTTGTTTGAAGATGATTTGTTTAAGTAAATGAAAAGAACGAAGGAGAATGTAAATGAATAAAGCAGTTAAAAATTTTGTGAGTTACCTTATGATTAACCATGCTGTTTATTTTAAAATTTGTTACCAATGATGAACGCATTTGCTCAAGAAGTAACAAGTGATGCTGAGAAGACTGTTGAAAAAGACGGGCTCAAAGTAATAGGGAAAATAGAAGATACATCGTCTCAAGAAGATATTAAAACGGTCACTTACGAAGTAACAAATACGCGAGATGTACCAATCAAAGATCTCATTTTAAAACAAAAAAATACCAATGATAGTCCAATCAAATTTGTATTAGATACTTTAAGCGAAGAGCGAGGACCTACGTCTTTAGAAGAACAAGCAAAGGTTGAAACAAATGAGAAAGATCAAACAACCGATATTAAACTGCTTAACCTTCAACCAAATTCGACAAGAAAGATTACCATAAATGGGCAAATAACTACAAAAGCGTCGAGCAAGTTATTGGTCAGCGTACTAATAGAAGATAATGAAAAAGGAACACTAGTAATTGATTTACCTAGTAAAGATATACTAGCAGATAAAGAGTCGGTTTCGAAGGAAAAACAGGAAACTTCAGAAACAAAAGTAGAAAATCAGGCAAACGAAACAGTCTCTTCTACAAATGAAATGACCGCAACTACTAGTAACGAAACAAAGCCTGAAGCAGGAAAGGCGACAGAAAGTATTCAAGAGACTGCACTAACGCAGGCTACCGAAAGTCCTGAGCAACCTCCATTAAAGGCGCAACCTACTGGTCCGTTAGTGCCACCAACACCTGGTCGGGGGTTTAATACACCGATTTATCAAAGCGTTCATAAAGGAGAACTTTTTTTCAACGGGAAATACCAACTTAAAAATTGCGAATGAAAATACGGCGGCTGCACAAACATTTTTAAACACACGAGGAGCAAGTAGTGGTTATGCAATTAACAATTTTCCTTTAGAATTTGCAGATGTTGACAATGATCCAAATACGTATAACTCTAGTCGGGCTTATATTGATTTAAATGGTGCAAAAGAGATTGCTTGGGCGGGCTTATTTTGGAGTGCATCTAGATATAAAGGCCCTTTTACAAGGGGATAAAAGTGCGACAGGGAGTTATACGTTGGCAGATATTCCTATGACAAGTAGTTTAAATGGTCAATATCAATATTATAACTTTAGTGGTTGGAGTTTGTTTGTTGTTACAAAGGATCAGGCAAGTAAGTCAAGAGCTTTTAGTATTTACTATGGAGCACGTGGTAATGCTGCTGGAACCAATAATGAATTTACTATGAGCAACTTTTTAACAGCAAAACAAGGAAATCTTGATCCAATTGTGACCTGGTTTACTGTTCAAGGAGATAAATACTGGACTGGAGACAACGCACAAATTAAAAATAGCGCAGGAACTTGGGCAAATATTTCGAACACGCTTAATCCAGTTAATAATGCTATGAACGCAACTGTGACAGACAACGATGAACATATGGTAGATAAGTATCCAGGAAAATTTGCGCCGGATCATCCTAATTTTTTAGATATTGATATCGATCGTATGGCAATTCCCGAAGGTGTTTTAAATGCTGGACAAAACCAAATTAATTTTAGAACAACAAGTAGTGGTGACGATTATTCTACGAATGCGATTGGTTTTGCTGTAAACGCAGAAACGCCTGAATTTGAAATTAAGAAAGAAATTGTGGAACCAAAAGAAACTTACAAAGTTGGTGAAACGATCACGTATCGTGTCTCACTAAAAAATACAAAAACTGATTCTGAAGCGATAAATTCAGTCTCGAAGGATGCACTAGATGGTCGCTTAAATTATTTGCCAGGCTCTTTAAAAATTATTAGTGGACCAAATTCTGGTGAAAAAACGGATGCTTTAGGCGATGATCAAGCTGAATATGATGAAACCAATAAACAAATTATAGTCCGTGTCGGCAATGATGCAACTGCTACACAAGGAGGTAGCTACAAAGCTGATACAGCTGAAACAATTTACGAATTTAAAGCGCAGATAAATGAACGAGCAAAAGCAAATGAATTAGTGCCTAATAGCGCAACCGTTGAGGCAGTAGATATTTTAACATCTGCAAAAGTCAACGAAACTTCTAATATAGTAGAAGCAAAAATTGCGGACGAACAAGTAACTGGCAAATTAACCGCAACAAAAACCGTTAATAACGCTAAACCAAAACTAGGCGAAACTATCGAGTACACAATTAGCTTCCGCAATACCATCGAAAACGGCGTCCTAAACAAAGTAGTTATCACAGACCAACTACCAAAAGGACTGACGTATGTCAAAGATAGCCTAACAAGTGTCGGTGATGAACCCCAGCCAACCAGCTTGAAAGAAACTAACGGCACAATCACAGCGGAATACCCAAGTATCACCGATATGAAAGAACGGAGTATTCGTTTTAAAGTGATCGTTAATGAAGAAGCCAAGGCAGGCGAAATCATTCTCAACAAAGCCAAAGTAGGTGATGGCATCAATCCACCAGAAGAACCAGAAGTGCCCATTACGCCTGAAGAACCAGCGAAAAATAAAAAGGAAACAAAAAAGTTGTTACAGACCAGAACAAACCTACAAAAAATAGTAAAAATGAAATTGCCATAAACAAGAAAGAAACGTCTAAATCATCCTATTTACCAAAAACAGGAGAAAAAGTCCAAAAAATATTTGCGTATCTGGGTGTAGGACTGATCTTAATTGTATTAATTCTCTATGTTATAAAGAGAAACAAAGAAAAAGAGGAGTAAACAAAATCGATTGTTTTAGAACGACTAATTAGCTGAAAATTTAAGAGTTGACGACATAAGTCAAAATGACCTATGTCGTCAACTCTTTTTGATTTATAACAAGAAATCCAACATATTGTGTGTGCATAAAGGCAAATAGAAAAATAGTAGTGAAATAGCTAGTAATAATAAAGAACCAGCTTGCATTAAAACTGCAAAAAAATAAACTACAATTAAACGAATTGCTCTAGTGTTTTTTACGGATAAAATTCAAAAATAGTCCTCCTCAAAAATAATTAGAGGATATCCTTTGTGAAACTATCAAGTTCTCAGATTTTATAAAACAAATACACGCTAGCAAAATCGCTTTATGAGTGAGGTTTAGCCAATTGTTTTTAAGGTTCTTAAACAGTTGTAAAAAAAATATCAGATAAACGTTTTCACAAAGAACAGTCATTTCGGTAAATTTTTACCTTAAAATGACACAAAATCTATAATTTGTTTCTCAAATCCTATAATTTGTTCCTTAAAAAGATATTATGAAAACGCTATTATATTTATGAAAGGAGCGAAACGAATGAAGAAGAAAAACGGGTTTTTTCAAAATGTATGGCGTTATAAGGCCTTAATCCTTATGGCGTTACCAGGATTTATCTGGTTTATATTTTTCTTCTATATACCAGTCTTAGCCAATGTGGTCGCATTTAAAGATTTTCATATTTCACCAGATGGTTTCTTAGCTAGTCTAAGAGAAAGTCCTTGGGTTGGTTTTGAAAACTTTAAATTTTTATTTGCGTCAAAAGATGCTTGGTTAATTACTAGAAACACCATTTTGTACAATGTCGTCTTTTTAGCCTTTAACTTATTCTTCGCGATTGCTTTTGCTATTATTATGAGTGAATTAAGAAATCGTCGCTTGGTTAAAGTTTATCACACGATGTCATTGCTACCATATTTCTTATCTTGGATGGTTATTAACTATTTTGTTTATGCCTTTTTAAGTCCAGATAAAGGGATTTTGAATCAATGGATTACTGGTAATGGCGGCACAATGATTAACTGGTATGCAGATCCACGTTGGTGGCCAGTAATTTTTGTCTTCCTAAATGTTTGGAAGAGTCTAGGCTACAACAGTATTATCTACTATGCTTCTGTGATGGGGATTGATCCGACCTACTATGAAGCAGCGATGGTGGATGGTGCCAACAAATGGCAACAAATAAAAAATGTTACGATTCCACAAATTTTGCCAATGATGTCTGTTTTATTAATTTTAAACATCGGCGGTATCTTCAGAGCAGACTTTGGTTTGTTCTACATCGTACCAAGAAACTCAGGTGCGCTTTACAACGTGACAAGTGTGTTAGATACCTATATTTACAATGGCTTAACGGCTACTGGTGATGTAGGCATGACGGCAGCTGCAGCGTTATATCAATCTGTCGTTGGGGCATGTTTGTTATTAATTGCGAATTTAGTTGTTCGTCGAATTGAACCAGATTCAGCACTATTTTAGGAGGAAGGATTATGAAAAAGAAAAAAGTCACTAGCGTTAACGTTCGATCCTTCAACCCGACAGCGAATTTGATTTTCAATATTGTCATTGCGATTTTTGCTATTTCCTGTGTGGTTCCGTTTTTCTTTGTTATTATGATTTCATTGACAAGTGAAGGATCATTAGCAGCAAACGGCTACCGGTTTTGGCCAAAAGAATTTTCATTGGAGGCCTATCGTTACATTTTCCAAGGGGCAATGAGTCAACGCATTATTCATGCCTTAGGGGTAACGGTCTTCATTACGGTGACAGGGACGATTGTCAATGCAACAATGACGTCATTATATGCCTATGTCATTTCTCGTTCCAACTTTCCATTTAAAAAATTCTTTACATTGTTTGCGTTAATTACAATGTTATTTTCACCAGGGATGGTTGCGAACTATTTAGTAATGACAAACTTATTGCAATTGAAAGATACAATTTGGGCGTTAATTTTGCCTTTAGCTTTAGGACCATTTAATATTTTAGTGATGCGAACGTTTTTCAAGAAAACCGTGCCTGACAGTATTATTGAATCGGCACGTATTGATGGCGCAAGTGAAATGCGCATTTTTGTCAGCATTGTGTTACCACTAGCCGTTCCAGGGATTGCCACAATTAGTTTGTTTGCGGCTTTGGGTTATTGGAACGATTGGTTCAATGCGTTACTTTACATTCAAAAAGATACCTTGGTACCATTACAGTATTTATTGATGAAAATTCAAAACAACTTAGAGTTCTTATCAAGAAGTACGGATATGGGTGCAGCAGCACAAGAAGGCTTAGGCGTTCTACCAAGTGAATCGGCTCGAATGGCGATTGTTGTCTTATCTACGTTACCAATTGCGTTAACTTACCCATTCTTCCAAAAATATTTCGTGGGTGGTTTAACAATCGGCGGCGTGAAAGAATAAAATTGTACAGGAGGAAATAAGGAATGAAAAAATGGCAAAAAGGATTAGCCGTAGCTGGCGCAGCAGCTTTAGCTGTAGGATTAAGCGCGTGCGGTAAATCTTCAAAAGATGCAGCGTCAAAAGGTGATGATAGTACACCAACGTTATTAATGTATCGTGTTGGGGACAAACCAGATAATTATGACCAATTAATCGATAATGCGAATAAAATTATCGAGAAAAAAATTGGGGCAAAATTAAAAATGGAATTTGTTGGTTGGGGCGATTGGGACCAAAAAATGTCAACAATCGTTGCTTCTGGTGAAAGCTATGATATTTCATTAGCACAAAATTATGCAACGAATGCACAAAAAGGCGCCTATGCTGATTTAACTGATTTAGCACCTAAATATGCCAAAGAAGCCTATGATCAATTACCAGATAACTATATTAAAGGAAATACGATCAATGGAAAACTGTATGCGTTCCCAATTTTAGGTAACTCTTACGGTCAACAAGTTTTAACTTTTAATAAAGAATATGTCGATAAATACAATTTAGATATTAGTAAAGTTGATGGTAGTTATGAAAGTGCAACGGAAGTTCTAAAAGAATTCCATAAAAAAGAACCAAATATTGCTGCTTTTGCTATCGGCCAAACATTCTTTGCAACAGGTAATTATGACTTCCCTATTGGTAACCAATATCCATTTGCAGTGAAAACAACTGATACTGGCTCACCAAAAATTATTAACCAATATGCCGACAAAGACATGATTAATAACTTAAAAGTCTTACATCAATGGTATAAAGATGGCTTGATTCCAACAGATGCTGCTACAAGTACAACACCATATGACTTAAATACCAATACTTGGTTCATGCGTCAAGAAACACAAGGACCTATGGATTATGGTGATACAATCTTAACACAAGCAGCTGGTAAACCACTTGTTTCTCGTCCACTAACAGAACCATTAAAAACAACATCACAAGCGCAAATGGCTAACTATGTTGTTGCAAATACGTCTAAAAACAAAGAAAAATCTGTTGAATTGCTAGGCTTATTAAACAGCAATCCAGAATTGTTAAACGACTTGTTTATGGTGAAGAAGGCAAACAATATGAAAAAGTTGGCGATGATCGTGTGAAATTATTGAAAGATTACACACCAACAACTCACTTGAGTGCTTGGAACACAGGAAATAACTTAATCATTTGGCCAGAAGAATCTGTCACTGAAGACATGGTTAAAGAACGTGATAAGAGCATCGAAGAAGCAAAAGATTCACCAATTCTTGGTTTTACTTTTGTAAATGATAAAGTGAAAACTGAAATCACTAACGTTGCTACAGTTATGAATCGTTACGCAGCAAGCTTAAATACAGGAACTGTTGATCCAGAAGAAACACTTCCAAAATTAATGGATGACCTAAAAACAGCTGGCTGGGATAAAGTTCAAAAAGAAATGCAAACACAATTAGACGAATATATCCAATCTCAAAAATAATCACAGGAGGCTGAGGCATTAGCTGAGCGCTTTTGGCTCAGCCTTTTACATAATAGAAAGGAAGAGGAAGATGGAAAGTACAGGGATTCAACGGTTGTTTTACCTTTCCTGGACAGTAATCAAACTAAATTTACTGTTTGTTTTATTTAGTTTAGCTGGAGGGATTATTTTTGGTGTTGGTCCAGCACTCCAAATGATGACTGATTTCATTTTGGAAGAGGGCATGAATTATCAAGCAATCACCGTTAAACGAGCATTTGAATCATGGAAAGCACATTTTAAAAGAAGTAACTGTTATTTTTTACTTTTTCTCTTCACTTTAGGATTTGTTTTTTATAATATTTATTTAGCCGTTCAATTTACCGGAATAATGTGGTTAATTATTACATTTATTTTATTTTTTGTTTCCCTAATACTCGTTATTTTTTACATTTATATGCTACTATATGAAGGAAGCTATTTTATCTCAACTATTGATTTAATGAAGCTTTCATTTATCAGTATCTTTTTAAACCTCGGTGTATTTTTTAAAGTCTTATTCGGTGTAATTAGTATCGTTGCTTTAACTTGGAAAATGAAAGGACTGCTACTATTTGCTTCGTTTGCCTTAATTATGATGTGGTGTGCCTATGTCACGCGCAAAAATCGCCAGTTTATTGATGGAAAGTTGGAACAAAATGAAGCGAATCTTCAAAAAACTGTTTAAAAAAAAATATTTATTAAATCGATTAGTACAAAAATACAGTCTACTGTTAACAAGTATTATTTTGTTAACGGTGGCTGCTTTGTGCGTTTATGTTACTTATACAATTAACTTATCAATTGATTCACAAAAAAATAACGCCGTTTCCCAAATTGACAGCTATGTAACGAATAAAATAATGCGGCGACGAATATGATTAATGAATTAGCTGGCTCTGCAAGTAAAATTGAAAACATGCGAAAATATATGGAACTTTCTCCTCCTGAGTATTTTGACTATACTTACAGTCAATGGTCGGAAGATCGGGTCAGTACCCACTTTGGAAATAATTTAAGTACATTATTTAGCACCTTTCCTGACTTAGAAGAAGTGATTATTCGCTTAGATGAATTTGATCAGGTTTTGTTCGCCAATCGCACAGCTACAAATGGGAAAAAAATGGATATGTCATCAATTAAAAAACATGGCTTTCAACTAATGCGAATTATCTCCGATCCTTATACAGGACAACCACTGGGAGAGTTGTACACTGTGTTTTCAAGTCAAGAGTTGCTAGGCAACCAAGCAGACTTATTGAAAAAATCAGGTATTAATGCGTTTATCTATGATAGTGCTGGAAATCAAATTTTTTCTGAAAAAGCACAATTTACTAAAGAAGAAGAGCGGCAACTAGATAAAAGAATGCACACCGATAGTGACATTCAACAGGTTTTTCATAATCGCTACGATATTACGGAAATAGAAAGCAGTGGCCGGAGTACCATTCTCTTATTAACAAGCCGCCGAGTCTTATTTCAACAATTGTTTATGAATTATGCGGCCATTTTAGGGATTGGGTTACTTTTGATTGTTATTTTATTAGTGGGCTTAAACCGCCTATTTAAACGCTATTCTCAACAAGTCCAATTAATTTTAGAAGCGACACGAGCCATTGGCGATGGCAATTTAAAAGAACGAATTGACACGAATCAAGTTCAGGAAGAGTTGAATGATATTGCTTCCGCGATTAATTTTATGGTAGACAGTTTAGATCAATACATTCACGATATTTATACTTTAGAAATTAAGCAACGCGATGCTCACATGAGAGCGTTACAGTCGCAAATTAATCCTCATTTTCTTTATAATACGTTGGAATATATTCGTATGTATGCCTTGAGTCGGCAACAAGAAGAACTAGCTGATGTTGTCTATGCTTTTTCAACGTTACTTAGGAATAATATTAACCAAGAAAAAACCACGACCTTGGCAGAGGAAATCTTATTTTGCGAAAAATATGTGTATTTGTATCAAATGCGTTATCCCGACCAATTTGCCTATAAGTTCGAAATAGAAGAAACAATTGCTGATGTTGAAATTCCTAAGTTCATCATTCAGCCGCTTGTCGAAAATTATTTTGTGCATGGAATTGACTATCAACGACAAGACAATGCTATCAAGGTCCACGCCTACCGAGAAGGCGAAAAAATTATTGTGGCTGTTGTGGATAATGGAAAAGGAATCACCGCCAATCGGTTAGAGGAAATTCGCGAACGTTTAAATCAAACAGAAATAGAAACGGAACAATCCATTGGATTAAGAAATGTTCATGAACGTTTACAACGCTTTTTTGGGGAGAGTTATGGTTTAACCATTGAAGGGAAAGAAGGAGAAGGGACGACAATTCGTCTTTCGTTTGTAGCATAAGGGGTGAAAAGATGTATCGAGTGATGTTTGTTGATGATGAATATATGATTTTAGAAGGCTTAAAATGGATTATTCCTTGGCAAGAGTTAGGCTTTGAAATTGTTAAAACAGCGCGTAGTGCGCAAGAAGCATTGGCTTTTTTAGAAACAGAATCCATTGATGTTTTATTAACAGATATTACGATGCCGGAAATGAGTGGGATCGAATTAATTGAGCAAGCAAAGAAAAAAGGACATCAATTTATTAGTTTAATTTTATCAGGTTATCAAGAGTTTGATTACGTCAAAAAAGGCATGGCTTTGCAGGTCCAAGATTATCTTTTGAAACCAGTCAATAAGCAAGAACTATTAGCCAATATCCAGAGAATTAAAACAGAATTGGACCAACAAAAAAAATCCCATGCCCGCGTGCGTCTATATCTAGAAAATGGCTTGATGCGTTGGCTTAATGATGAAATCAGCGAAGGGGAATACGAAGAGTTAATGCAGCAATTTACGACTATAAAACCAGGTGATTTTACCGTTTTATTGGTTGAAGCTGAGATGCCATTTTTAGAAACAATCAAGGAACTATTTATGAAAAAAGGTCAACTGTTATTCATTGAAAGTTGGATGAGTACGTACCACCAATTGTTACTTATCTATAAAGGGGCTAGACAAGAAGCGTTCTTATTTATTCGTGAAATTGAAGCGATTCTAGCTGGTCAAGGTCAGATTTTTGTAGGGGAATCTGTCAATGAATGGGAAACGGTTTATGAAAGTTATGAGAAAGTAAAACAGTTGCAAGCAATTGAAACGTTTTATCAAGAATTTCTGCCAAATAATCAAAAAGAACAAATGAATCGTTCGGCAGAAGATTTTACTTTTCTAGCGTTTAACCAAGCCTTGATGATTGGGGATATGCAGACCATTCAACGGGAATTAGATGCTATTTTCAATCAGTTAAGTCAACAACATGCTACGCCAGAATATGTACGCTATGTAGTCTTCTTACTTTTTTCAGATATCTCCCGTCAGTATCCAACTGTGTTAGAAGAAAACTATGAAAAAATCGTGGAAGAAATTCGAGCTAGCAACAATCTTAATACACTGTATGCGTTAATGCAGCAAGTCTTGGCAGAAGTGAAAAATAAACCTAAAATAAAAAAATATTCAGAAAGTGTTAGCCAAGCTGTAGAAAGAATTGAACAAGGCTATTTAGAAGAATTAAACTTAAAAACGGTGGCGGATGAGCTTCATTTGAACCCTAGTTATTTAGGCCAAATTTTTAAAAAAGAAACCAAGCGGAGTTTTTCTCAATATTTGAATCAAGTGCGTACCAAGCATGCCCAGAAATTATTATTGTACACGGATGATACAATCAACGAAATTTCAGAAAAAGTAGGATTTAACAATACCAACTATTTTTCAAAAATGTTTAAAAAATTAAATGGAATTACGCCAAAAGAATTTCGAGAGCAATACCAATCAAATTACGCAGGTGTCGAAGAATAAAAAGAAAGATGTTCAATTTTTATGAACATCTTTCTTTTATTATTTTTCCGTATCTTAATGAAAACGGTCGTTCTGCTGTGGTTTGTGGATTCGGGACGATCCCTAATTGATAATCTAAAGTCCCGCCGTTTAATAGTTCTTGATGAGTAAAGTAAGGCGCAGTATGTTTTTCTTGGTTTAACTGAATTTCATGAATAAATTGTTGTTGGACTTTGTTTGGTGATGTCTGAATGGTTAATTGTTTACCATTTGACAGTTTTACTTCCGCCGTCTGGACTAAAGGCATCCCGATTACATATTCACCAGCTCCTGGTGTGACGGGATAAAAGCCTAAGCTATTAAAAATATACCAAGCAGACATGCTGCCATTGTCTTCATCACCTGGATAACCAGTTGGTGAAGCATCAAATGTTTGCATTAGTTGTTTTAAAAGTGGTTGAGCCATCTCTGGTTTGCCGATGTAGCTGAATAGAAACGGATAATGGAAACTTGGTTGATTTGAGATGGCTAATTGACCAAAATCAATTGCCGCCATTTCACTCATTTCATGAATTTCAAAACCATAGCCTTCAACGTTAAAGTTAGGCGCTTGATTGCATAGCTGAATTAATTTTTTTTCGAAAGCTAACTCGCTACCATATAGCTTAATCAAACCTGCAAAATCTTGATAAACCGCAAAACTTGATTGCCAAGCACTTCCTTCGGCGTAATCTTTGCCCCAACGAATATCTAAAAAGTCAGGACGGAAATTGCCTTCAGTATCCTTGGCTTGCATAAAGCCAGTTTCAGGATTAAAAAGTTGTTGATAATTCAAGGCTTGTTGACGATAAAACGTTGCGGTCTCTGAATCATTCAGTGTTTTTGCAACTTGTGAAATGCAGAAATCGCTGTACGCATAATCTAAGGTATGATTTACAGATTCATGATAGGTTGAAGGAACATAGCCATATTTTAGATAATCCAGAGTTCCTTGACGTCCATAATTTTCTCGTTCGCTTTGTTGTGTAGCGCCTTTTTTCATCGCTTCTAGGAACTGAGGCATCAAGTCAGGACGAATCTTTTTCACGGCGGCATCAGCAATGACAGCGTCAATCAAGGTGCCGGGCATTAAACCACGCTCATCTGGAGATAACCATTTTGGCAAGAAACCTGTTTCGTTGTAACTATTTAAAAAGCCTTCTAGCATCTCTTCGTATTTTTCTTGAGCAATTAGTGAGAACAATGGGTAGACCGTTTTATAAGTATCCCAAAAGCCATTATTGGTATATAGTACACCAGGACGAACCGTTTGCGAGAACGTATCATAATGAATCGGCTGCTGATTTTCGTCCAATTCATAAAAGGTTTGCGGAAATAGGAATGTTCGATACAGTGTATGATAAAACGTTTTAGTATGTTCAGGGTTTTCATGCGTTACTTTAAGGCGATCGAAATAATTATGCCAATCTGCGATTCCTTGTTGCAGCATCTCAGTAGAACGCAAAGAGATTTCTCGCGCTAAATTTAACTGCGCTTGTTTTTCAGAAATAAATGAACTACTAAAATGAACAACTTGTTGAGCAATATTTCCAAAAGAAAGAAGGATTTTGCCATCTTCACCTGAAGAAGGGGCAAACCATTTGGTTAAAGGCTGTTCAAAATGAAGCACAAAATAAAAACTAAAATCTGGATCTTCACAACCAGAATAGTTGATGACTTTTACAGCCACTTGATGGTCATCTAATTGTTTTACTTGATAACGTCCAGGCAGAGTTAGTAGTAAGTGATTATCTTTTTGTTGATAATCAATGGTTAAGATACCACCATACATGCTTGGGATTAATTGAGAAGTTATTTGATAGCGTAATTGAGTTAAGTTAATTTCGACAGGAGAAAAAAGGCTTTCTTCTGGACGATAAGAACTTTGGGCATGGAATAAAGAAAGTTCCGACAATGAACCACTGACAGGGGTCATTAATAAATGGCTAAAATCACCCATCCAAGGACTTGGTTGATGCGTTACTCGATAGCCTTGAAATGTTCGATCTTCTGGATGAAACCACCAGCTGCCTTTTTGGTCAGTTGTTTGCGGGGCGTAAAAATTCATCCCAAATGGCACGCCAGTATAGGGTAGACAATTTCCATTTGAAAAACTATGTTGGTTGGCAGTTCCGTGTCGCGTATCAATCGCTTGAATATTCATGAAAGTAGCTCCTTTGTTTTAAATGATATATCATATAGGCTGATTATAGCACAAAAAACAAGAAATGAAAGCGTATTTATTCGCTTTTTTATTTATTTTTAACGAATTGGTATATTCAATTTGAAGAGGGAATTGACAAGCATGTTACAATGGATAAGGAATCGATATTGGAGTGATTGTTATTTATTTTTTTAGTACAAAAAGTCAGCAATTTTTTGCGTATGTTTGGGCCATTTTCCCAGTCATCGCCTTTTTTTTGGTTAGTTTTTATACATTGGATTTTTTATTTTCCCCAAGCTATTTAATTATGGTGCCTGTATTTACTATTATGTTTAAAATTAACTATAAAAAAGATTATTCGTTTGTAGCGCTGCTCAAAATGAGTATCAGGCAATTTGTGATCAGTTTTTTAGCATTTATAGCTAGTAGTTCCTTTAGCTGGTCTATTATTTTAAATAGTAGTGTGACATTTTTAATTGTTTATTTATTTTATTCATCTGCGACACCGATGCGGTACCATAGTTATTTGATGATGTTTACGTTTTGTCAGTTAATCCAGGTTAAAGGAAATACATTTTTGATGCAATCTCAAGTTGTGGCCTTTTTAATTGGTCTTTTTTATTGGCTTTAACACTAAACGCTTGGTGGCAAACGGGATTAAGTCAGCTTACCAGCTTAAAGAGTAGAGGCCATGTTCGCTTTTTTAAAAGCATTCAATTAAATATGAAGCAACAAAAATTGACGGTTATTAATTTCTGGCACGACTTACAACAGACTTTTTTTTGGGATTACAAGTTTCAAACAATTTTTAGAAAGTCCTGACGAAAGAGTGCAACGATTTCGTTTAGCTATTCGTATGAGTTTCACCATTACGCTGAGTTTTATTTTAATGTGGAGTGTAGGAGGCATTAAAATAATTTGGATTCCGATGAATGTTTTTCTACTCTTGCATCCAGTGAAAGCAGAAATGAACACGCGTATTAAGACACGTTTTTGGGGGACTCTTTTAGGATGTTTCCTTAGTCTGTTTGTTGTCAATTGGCTTCAATTGCCACTGACACACCTCATTGTTTCTAGTTTGATTGGCATTTTTGTTTATGCCCTAAAACCAGGAACCGTGTTACAAGTGACAATGGCAACGATTTTTGGGTTATGTTTGGCAACAATTAGTTTACGAGGGATGTACGCCGCAGAGTTGCGGGTCTCTTTTGTATTATTGGCAATTTTTGTTGTTTGCTTAATTGATTTAGGTTTATTTGTTTATCAGCGTATTTTACGTTTTTAAAAAGTGTGGCACAGAGGGTGATTTACCCGTTGTGCCACACTTTTTAATTTTCTAAATTCGTTAATTTTTCCAAGTAATGATTTTCTATTTGCGGAAAATCTATTTTTTCTGGTGCTGCATCAGGAGTTTCAACTACTTGCTTCAAGCGATTGAGAACAATTGACCAACCAGCGATATCTTTATGGCGAGGTGTTGTAAAATTTTCTGGGAGAGATTCTGAAAAGACTAACAGGGTCTGATGAGGTGCTTGTTCTTTTAAGTCAAAATAGATGATACCAGTATCCCAAGTCACGCCCAGATATTTTTCCTCTGCATAATCAGTGAAAGGCATTGTTTCTTCAAAATCGGGCAGAATAAACCGCCAAAACCCGTTAACACCTAATTCACCAATTTCTAATTCTGGAAACCATTGTTTTAGCTTGTCTGTCTCAGTCAGGTAGCGCCAAATCGTTTGAGGGCTGGCTGAAATTGCCCGTTCTGTACCAAAATAAATCGTCTGGTTTTCTAAGCGAAAGGTATCTTTCATTTTGTTTCTCTCCTTTATTTATTATTCATGAAGTTCTAAAGGTAGTCCATCTGGATCAAAAAAGAAGGTCATTTTTTCACCCGTAAAATCATCTACTCGTAGCGGTTCTGTTTCAATTCCTTGCTCATTTAAAAAAGCAATCACTTCTTCAATATGTTCAACTTTAAAAGCTAAATGACGTAATCCTAAAGCTTCAGGATAAGAGGGGCGAGCGGGAAATTGATCAGAAATAAAAATTTCCAATTCTTGGCTGCCTAATTTTAAATCTAATTTAATATCGTTTTTTTCGGGACGATGATTTTCGCGAAGAACTTCAAAGCCCAACTTTTCGACATAAAAATTTTTAGTTGCTTGATAATTTGAGGCATTGATTGCCACATGATGAATTTCTTTAAAAAACATTTTTCATACTCCTTTTCGTTTTTTCCCTCTGTAGTATAGCAATAAAGAAGCAGCTAAAAAAGCGTTCTGTTTGACTCTTTAAGAAAAGACAAGGGATTTGCAAAAAAATAAAATTATTTTTTTGAAAGAAAGCGCTTGCCAAAAAAAGAATAATCGAGTATGATGTATATACAACTTAATTGTATATACAAGTTTGAGAGGAGAATGTAAAATGGGTAAGTTTCAAAGCGATGCACAACAGTTGTTGAAAGCAGTAGGAGGCAAAGAAAATATTTCAGCTGTTTCTCATTGTGCAACTCGAATGCGTTTTGTATTAAAAGATCCAAAAAAAGCGGATGTACCTGTGATTGAAGATATTCCTTCTGTAAAAGGAACCTTTACAAATGCTGGACAGTTTCAAGTAATTATTGGGAATGAAGTCCCACAATTTTATAATGATTTTTCTGCAATTTCCGGTTTAGAAGGGGTTTCAAAAGAAGAAGGGAAAGCAGCTGCCAAAAGTAATTTGAGTCCTGTTCAACGAGTTGTTTCTGTTTTAGCTGAGATTTTTACACCATTGATTCCTGCACTTGTTATCGGGGGATTGATTTTAGGGTTCCGCAATATTTTGGAAGGGGTTCCATTTGGCTTTCTTGATGGTCAAACAATCGTGGAAGTTTCTCAATTTTGGAATGGAGTCAATTCATTCTTATGGTTAATCGGCGAAGCAATTTTCCACTTCTTGCCAGTTGGGATTACGTGGAGTATTACGAAGAAAATGGGAACCACACAAATCTTGGGGATTGTCCTAGGGATTACATTAGTCTCACCACAACTTCTGAATGCTTATTCAGTTGCGACGACTAAAGCAGCAGAAATTCCTTTCTGGGATTTTGGGTTTGCTCAAGTTAACATGATTGGTTATCAAGCGCAAGTTATCCCAGCTATGTTAGCCGGCTTCTTGCTTGCCTATCTTGAAATTTTCTTTAGAAAAGTGATTCCTCAAGCAATTTCAATGATTTTTGTCCCATTGTTTGCTTTAGTACCGACAGTATTGGCTGCACATGTCATTTTAGGACCAATCGGTTGGACGATTGGTAGTTGGGTTTCTGATATTGTGAATGCAGGATTAACGTCAACATTTAATTGGTTATTTGGCGCCGTCTTTGGCTTTATGTACGCACCATTAGTTATCACTGGGTTGCATCATATGAGTAATGCTATTGATTTACAGTTGATTGCTGACTTTCAGTCAACCAACTTATGGCCAATGATTGCTTTATCAAATATTGCACAAGGTTCAGCAGTTTTAGCGGTTATCTTTATGCATCGTGGAAACAAAAAAGAAGAACAAGTTTCGATTCCAGCAATGATTTCTTGTTACCTAGGTGTGACTGAACCAGCGATGTTTGGGATCAACTTAAAATATGTTTATCCATTTGTTGCGGGCATGATTGGTTCAGCAATGGCCGGAATGTTTGCCACTTTAATGGGCGTTCGTGCGACAAGTATCGGCGTCGGTGGCTTGCCAGGAATTTTATCTATTGTGCCACAATATTACTTGCCGTTTTTAGGCGCAATGGTGATTGCCATTATCGTACCAATGGGCTTAACTTATATTTTCAGAAAGAAAGGCATCTTTAATAAAGTCGATCCAGTTGATGAAGCAACAGGGATGTTATACAGCGAAGAAGGGTAATCGCTTTTTGAAGTTAAGAAGAATTCGTAGACATTTGTCTACGAATTCTTCTTCTTTTTATAGAAACTATTGGCTTTTTTCTCTCTTTCAGTTAGACTAAAAAGGTTGAGAAAAGGAGAGCGTAAAAATGGATATTTATTTAAAAAAAGCAATTTTACACATTATTGATCGAGAAACTGGGACGCCGGTTTTTTCTGAAAAGGAACTAGATTTAACGACTGAGTATATTCGAACGTATTTAACTGCAAAAATTTCAAAACTTTCGACTGCACAAACAAAGACTGGAACATTGGCGGAAAATAGTTCCTTTGTTGACACGTTACGTGGGATTCCTAGTGATTTTGTAAAGAAAAGCCAAGAAGTTACCCAACATTGGTATGATGTTTATTCAGGAAGCGAAGATGCGCCTAGTGCTGATATTTTGTTCATTTTATATGAATTAGATACGGTGTTACATGTCGCAATGATTAAATTAAACTATAAAGAAAGTTACACGCATTACGTCGACTATGAAGAAGAATCCGTTTATAACAAACTGATTATCAATCGAGCAATTTTGTCTTCAAAATCACAAAAACCAGATGAAGGAATTACAGTTGACTTAGATACATTAGCGTTTGAATTACTAGAGAAAAGATATGAATTTTCAGGAGAAAAAATCTGGTATTTCTCTGAAAAAGTGATTGAGACGCAAGCGGCACCTTCCATGGAAGAAAATATCAAAGAAATTAAAAAGCAGTCAAACGCATTGGAAAGAAATTTAACGAAGATGAGTTTGAACTAATGGCTTCTGTAAAAGAAGCGGTATATGATAGCATTGAGGAAACGGGAACGATTGACAATGAGCAGATTGCTGAGCAAGTATTTAAAGAAAATGTATCAGCTAAATTAGCTTACCAAGAAGAAGTGAATGAGTCGAAGTTTGTCGACAAAACACCGCCAGTCAGAGAATCTCGCGAAATTTCTGAAAAGAAATTTGGCAAACAGAAGTTAAAAATGGATAACGGTATTGAATTAATTGTTCCGTTAGATGTTTACCGCAATGGCGATTTAATTGAATTTGTTAATAATCCAGATGGCACAGTGTCCATTATGCTAAAAAACTATCGAAAAAATTTAGTAATCAATTATAAAGAAAG
>OIEK01000079.1_pt1 | contig 62778 bp, 63 predicted proteins | sample 1581821 | NCBI WGS metagenome assembly OIEK01 (sample SAMN03281017, study PRJEB24777) | human gut metagenome | isolation source: fecal sample PR221 from 1 month old male Chinese infant, caesarean... | reverse complement strand
AAAATCCAGTGATAATACATCTTATCTACTGGGATTTTTATGCATAACCATAGGCATACAAAGCATACAGATATTCTCCGGATACTTTAGAATCACATGATAAAGGTATTCTTAAACTGGGTACAAAAAACTAAGCCCTCCTAAAAAAGGACATCCAATTATTTGTTCCCACTATCAAATTGACAGTTTATTTAAGAATACCTTGCCGCATATTTATTAACTCCTTTTAAATAGATACTTAAATAATAGCACGTAAGAGCATATTTGTAAAGGAATCTCCAATTTTTTATCAAAGAGAGTACGTGATTACAAAATAGCTGTAATAATGTACCAATATTTGTTATTCTATAATCTTCCAATTACTCCCGTTCTTTTCAAGTACCAAATCAAATTGAGATACCTGCGTTGCTTTGGTCTGCTGGTCGATATACTCCACTGTCAGCGATACCGTGACTTGATTATCCTTACGATTGTAAATAGGATTTACCAGTTCTTGAAAGATGTACTCTTTTCCGATTGGTTTTAATATCCCGTCATTCACATAGTAGGAAAGTTCACTGGCTGTCGCTGTAGGATAGAGCTTGAAGAACGTCGTTAAAAACTCATTGATTTCATTGGTTGTAATGGAATCAACCGTCCCCTCACTTTCAATGGCTTTTGGTTTATAACTTGATTTCTTAGGTATGTTGGTAATGGTCGGATTCTTAACCAGTACCATATTTCCAGAACCATCTACATAGACACTCACTATATAAGCAGAGTGGACGGTCTTTGTATTTTCTCCCTCTGTAATGAGCTGGTCTACACTGTAGGTTACATTAAACTCATTGTCGCCAGTTGGCTCTACCGTCCATATCTGAAATCCTCTTACAGAAGACGATACAGGAATATCTTTGCGTACTGTATCAACATTGAGAGCTTGAAGTTCATCTGTCAGATAGCCTTTTAGACTTTCCATTCGATTATCAATGGACTTATCGGATTGCTCCCATGAATAGTAGACTTTCGCAAAGTTCTCTACAAAATTTTCTACATGATGAGTATCAACGTATTCCTTTTCTATGATAGTTGTTTCGTGAATAGTATGAGTATCTATAGCTGTAAAGTGCTTGAATATCGCAAAGCTGAAACTAAGCCCTAAAAGTACCCACAAGGCAATCACAACCTTTTTATGAGGATTGACCTTATAGACACGAGGTTTCTTTTCCTTTGGTATCTGTTTTTCTTTATTCTGATTTTTTCTAAATTTCATCATTAAATCTTCCTTTCTCATTGTTTGATTCGTCCTGCTCCCACTAAATGCTGTTGCCAGTAGGGGCTTGTTAAGTCGGCATAACCGATTGGGTCGCCTGCATGAAACATACGGTTATTGCCAAGGTATATCCCAACATGAGTAATATAAGAGCCAGCGTTATAGGTAGAATGAAAGAAAACCAAATCGCCAGCTTGTGCTTCCGATAGTGGGATATGCTGGGTCACATCATATTGCTGTTGTGCGGTTCGTGGTAAGTTAATTCCAGCTTTTCCATACGTCCATTGTGTCAGTCCGCTACAATCAAAAGAAGTAGTCGGGGAAGCTCCACCGTAAACGTATCGCCAGCCCTCATATTTCAGTGCTTCGTCCATGATGGCTTGTACCGTATCATCATCAAACTCTGTTGTGACAAGATACTGCGTTACCAGTTGCACATAAAACATATTGCCATAGTTGTATCGCCAGCCCCCATTGATAGGTATGGCTATGGGATTGGGGTAAGACACTTTTTCGCCACCTGAATACTCTTTTGAGAAACTTTGAGCCAGTTCAAAGGTATATTTATTTCCACGATTAGCCACATACCCTAAGAAACCACCACCATAATTGTAGGACTGGATAACCGATTCTAAATCTACACTGAGCCTTTCGCTACTGGCTAATAATTCACTGAAATACTTCACACCTTGCTTAATGGATTCTTCTGTACTCAATGAATTAGGTGGAAGACCGAGGGATTCCGAGGACTGCATAACATCTTCCGCAGTACCGCCCGATTCCACCTGTATAATCGCAAGAAGTATGTTGACATATTCTTCAACGCCATATTCTTTGGCATATTTTTCTACCATAGGCTTATGAGCCAGCACTTCTGCGGAAACATTCACACCTCCATAATGAATATTGGAAATTCCGCTGTCCTGTTCATCTGAAAATAAAATGGCAACAAACAGAAGCAGTGAGAAGACCATCAAGAATAGCCCAGAACCACCAATCACTAAAGCTTTCAGTTTCATGGTTTCTTACTGCCTTTCTTGATAGTGGCGGATTTTATTGGTGGTCTATTTCTAAGGTTTTGGCTTTGAACTCTTTGAACAGTAGACGGACGCTCTTTTGTGACTGGACGTTGTGAAGCTCTGTCTGCTGGTGTAGTTGAAGTTGCTGGCTTTTGAACTGTTCTTTCTTGTGTAGTACGGTTTTGTCGTTCCGCTTTTAAACTTAAAGAATCGGACTTAACTGCTGGACGCTCCTGTTTGGCTTGTTGAGATTCCATGCGTGAAGTCTGAATAGAAGATTGTTTTGCGGTCTGTCCATCATGAGATTGTTCTTGCTTAGTAGCTGGTCTTTCATGAACGGAAGAAGCTGGCTGTTTTTTCTGTTTGACCTGTTCCATTTCAGAGCGACGCTCTGCAATGGTTTTGCGTCTTTGTTCCTGCTGTTCCTTGCGTCCGCTGGCTCTGTCTGCTCTGGTTTGAGAAATACTGGAAGTTAGGTCACGAACATTTTCTTTTGCTTTGGATTTTCCTTGATACACTGCATATCTTGCATTGGTCGGAATATCCTTAACCTGTTCTTTGAGATTACCAGCAGAATCAACGATTTTATCTTTGGTATCAGCAACTGCTCCGATTGTTTGTCCGATACGTTTTCCAAGTGTTGATTTTTCCTGTCCGTCTGGACGGGTGTGATCTGCTTGTGTCCTACCAGAACTACCCGACTGTCCTTGTTTTCCTGTAGCACTGGCAATGGCAGAGCCAGCACCTAAAGCTGTCATGGAGCGTCCAAGTTTACGCTGTAGGCGGTGCATATGAGCGTGCATAAGCATACGAGGTTTTCTCATCACACGACTTCCCACACTTTGAGAATCGTTGCTTTGAAGCGAAAACATACTCATTAAATCGCTCAGTTTGAAGTAGATTCCTGCAAAGGTCACAATCTGTAAAAAGGCAATCAAAAAGAACGGATAACCAGCCGATAAGGTATAGAGCATGGTTGAAATACTAAAGGCTGTCGTAATAATCAGCGTGATTCCAGCTCGTGTCAAAATGGTATTAAAGAGTTTGATAATGGCTCGTTTTGACATACCATCAAAGGACGGAATCATGCTTAAAATAAAGCTCACAGGCAGAAACATGGCATAGATGATAAAAAGTACCTGCGAGAAAATCATGATTCCTGTTAGTAGGAATACGAATATAGAAATCCCGATATTGAATACAAAGAGAAAGAAGACTGTACCCAAACGGTTAATAGTTTTTGTAATCGTCATGTTCACATTGTTTCTGTCTTCGATTTCTTCTGCTACAATTTTTTCTCTGTCTTCTCCATTATTACTGTCTGGACTGGTTGAAAGTAGACTTTCCACACGGTCAGCACCAATACTTTCAATGTCTGAACTGTTGTATTGAAGCAGTAGCCACGGTTGCTGAACCTGTATGGAAAACAGGCTATCTCTGATTAAGTCCACGCTGTCCTTGCCTTGACTATCGGAATGGGGCATGACAATCTTCGTGCCAAGTGATAAACTGGCATTACTGATGTCTGATGAAAAGTCATTGATTTTTTTAATGTAGTCGGGAGCGTAGGCAATAAAGGAAGCCGATAGGATAAACACCAGCACAAAATTCATAATGGCATGAATTGCCTTTGTGGTTTCTCTCTTTATCAGTCCCGTATAGGCAACATAAACCCCAAGAACCAAAATCAAGAGTAAGAGGAATCCAACATAGAAACCCTCTGTTGAAAATCCGTTTGCACTCACACCAGCTAAGGTCTGCATATTCTTACCAATGGAATCTGCTGTAGCGGAAATGAAGTCTAAGGAATAGGCTTCCTGTACTAAGTAACCTGTCGCATTGGAAACATACAAACTGATTGTCCAAATAAAATTGGTAATGGCATATAGTCCATACATGACCTGTTTTCCAATCCCGTCCGACCAGTTCCACGGAAGCCAGCCCCAGCTATTATCCACATAAAAATCCAGTTGATAGTTTTCAAGTGGGTATCGGCTGTATTCATTTGCCACATTGACCGTATCATCTACCAAGCCCGCAGCTTGAACCACCGTTCCCAGCATGGCTAAAAGAAAAATGGCAATCACAAGTGTGAAAGCCACTGTCATTGCCACTTTACCTAGACGTTTCAGCGTCCAGTTTGATTTTATTCTGTTTACTATTGATGGTTTCACATTTACACCTCTTTTCGCACAGGTGGTCTGGTATCAAAGGCATGGAGCAGTTCTTCAAATACAGGGTGGAACTGTATCACACCGACACGACCATATAAATCACTGATAAGGCATTGCCCGTTTTCCAAATCACGCAATCGCTTCTGATTGTTTTCGTCCTCTGGGTCTACACCAAAAAAGGCTAAGGTCTTTTTAATCTCGTTAAGGTCAGTGGAACGAAATGCAAATTTTAAGCCGAGGTTATTTTTCAGTTTTTCATCTAAGAGGTCGTCTGTATTTTGGGTCACGAAATATACCCCAGCGTTCATAGCACGACCAGCCCGAACCAGCTTCATAGATAGTGTTTTTCCTTGTGCTACCTGTAAAAAGCTCCATGCTTCGTCTAAATCTACAATCTTGAAAATGCTTCGGTCTGTATGGATAAAGTCTAAAGCAAAGGTACTAATGACAATCAGCATAGCAACGGATAAAAGCTCCATAGTGGTATATTCCTCAAAGGAAGTTTCCTTGTCGGGAAGTACCAAGTCCGCAACCTGTATAATGTTCAGTTGTTTTTCTAAGCTGATAGACTGCTCCACATAACCATTACTGAATAATAAATGTGCAAAGTCATAGTCTGTAAAACTTTCGATATGGTCGGCTATACTGGTACTTAGTGGCGTATTCTCAACCCGTAATTCCTCAATCACTTTCATCAACCCTCGTACTTCACTATTGGTTACTGCACGAATGGCTTTTCTAAGGATTGGGAAGCGTTCCCCATCACGAGAGGAAATCCCCGTAAGGAATGTCAGAATATCAATAGCCAGTGATTCAGAATCTTTGGGATTTTTCATAATCACATAAGGGTCAAGTAAGCCTTTGTTTTTCTCATCAGAAGTCAGAGTGACGATATTGATTTCATGGGAAATCTCTGGCAAGGTTTCTTTCCATCTGCCACGTTCTGCTTTTGGGTCTACAATCACTGCTTGTGCCCCATAAAGCACCGCATAATAGACGATAAGGTTATTCGCAAAGGATTTACCACCACCCAGCGAACCAACAAAAGCCGACGCTAACGCATTGGTTACTGAACCCTTAACCCCTTGACTGGCAAGAGCAGGTTTCAGATAGACATTGCGTCCAGTATCTAAGCTGTAGCCAACATAAATCCCCTCATTTTCCCCCAGCATTTGAGTAGCACCAAAACCTAAACCAGCGAGGAAATCAGAGGTCACGTATTGAATATAATCATTCATATAACGCTTGCTGGCAGGTAAAAATTCTTCATGTAAGCCGAGCATATCCCCAAATGGTCGTACCAGTTTTACGCTTAAATCGTCATAAAAATCTTTCACTTCATTACAACGACGTTTGAGTTCGTCAAGATCATTTGCTGATACCCTTACCACATAAGACAGCTTGTACATAGATTCCTTGCTTTGGTCTAAATTGGTTTCCAGCTCATTCACACTTTCCAGAGCTTCCGCCACATTGGAGCTGGTTTCATTATCACTTTGCCAAGCGTGGTTATCCAAGTCTTTCAGTTCTTTCTTTTTATTGCGGACAGTAGATAGGGCTTTACGATTCGCTACAATTTCCACATTCATTGACGTATCAATCGGGAATGTAAATTGCTGTTGCTGGTAGTAGAAGATTTCAGAGGACGGGAAGTCCAGTTCTCCGACAATGCTGTTAATGGTAAAGTAAGCTACATAGACGGTTTCATCTTCCTGCTGGATTTTCAAATATCGCTGTTTTTCTTCCACCAAACAGCGAGTAGGCTTAATCAAGTCATAGTATTTAATCAGCGTTTCATTATCCAGCTTTTTCTTTGATAGATGGTACTCATACTCTTCATAGGCAGTGCCTGTCTGTCCGTAAAGGTGTTCAATCAGATAGCCGAAGTCGTCCTTATCTAACCTGCGGATTTTGAAACGACGAGAGATTTTATTTTCTAAGAGCTTTTCCATCTTCTGAAAACGCAGGATTTCATCATTACTCATACTAACAAAATCGCCCATCAGCTTATGGTTCACATCATAGACAAAATCAGACAAAGCATTTTTTGCTTCAACGGTAAGACTTTTCATAGAAAACTCCTGATCGTTGAGAAGCAACTTAAAGCCGATAAAGAAACGGTAGTTCACTTGATTTTCGCCAATCATGGATATTAAAGCGTCTGTCTGTTGGTCGATTTTGTCATAGGCAACCGCTTTGAGCTTGCCAGTGACTTCATTTTTGGAACGCTCTTGTGCAGAACGTATGCTGGATTCTGTACTGATTTGTAAAGCATGAATTTTGCCATCACGATTTTGTGCGATAAGCTGTCTGAAAGAATCATGCACTTGTATTTTCTGTTCTGGACTTAGAAATGAGTAATTGTAAGGAACAAGCTCATAGTAAGCATAACATTCCCCGTCTTTATTCCAGACGAGATTGTTTTCAATGTATTTAATTGGATATGCCATAAAATTCACTCCTAACTGCTGTAATGGCTTCTTGTGGCTGGTTTCTGCCAAGCGTTACTTTTTTTCCTGCATAGGTCAGCTTTGGTCGCAGTGCATAAGCAATGACAGACTTCAAAAATCCATAAGGCTTTTTACCATCAAAAGTTTTTGTAGACATAAACCATGTGAAAGCCACAGGAATCCCAAAGTATTTGAGAAATGCTCCCTCTATCATGGAAAGAGGGGGCAAGTTGCCAAGTATCATCACTGCAAAGAGTGACACGACAAACCATGTCATTTGCGTAAAGGTTATGGGAAACGGAAGTCTAAAATCATTGATAGAATACAGTACCTTTTCCACAGACCAGATACTGGTATAGCTTCGTATTTTCTTCATGTAATCAATCCTTTCATAAAAAATAGGGGTAGCTGATTGAGCCACCCCGTAAAATAGAAAATCTGCCAGTAGTAATGTACCGACAGATTTAATAGACGATTTCAAAAATCCCATGATTGGTTGAGATAAACGTTCCTGAAAGGTCTAAATCCCGACCATAGGCTTGATAATCAATATAGTTTTGAAGACTAGCTGGTACTTCGCCTAAAGCACCCGTTTCTTCAATGTAGTAGCGTGCCACGTCATACATATCATCACAATCGGAATGAATGATAATATCCTCTTGATGTTCGCTTAGTTCTTCAATGCTTGAAAAATGAGTGAGCAGAGCAGATAGCTCCGATTGTAATTCTTCGGGTAATTCCGATACCATTTCCCATAGTCGATTGAGTTCGCCAATGGAAGTGTATTCGTCAACCGTAAAGGGTAACTCGTAGTCATGAATGGCGTATTCCTCATATTCATCATTCAAGCCGATTTTCTCTTTGACTTCCTCAAAGTCAATGGGAAAGGTAAACCACGCACCGACCAATTCGCCCTCATTGTATTTGCCTAAATTCGCAATATAGACTTGCATATCGTCCATATATTCACGTCCTTTCTTTGTAGAGATTCAAAAATCCCTACCGCACTTCGTTTGGTGTACCATTCCTTTGCGGAACATAAGAAAACCACTTATATTCCACAAAAGAACGGTTTTATTTAAGCACCAATAATGCGATTGAATAGCTCTAGTAAAATGTCTTTTACTCCAGCAGCGTTGAAGACTAAGCCAACCGCAATAATCGCAATAATTAAAAAGCCAATCAGTTTGCTAAACTCACGCTTGAAGCCAAGATACAAGCCAATCACAACGATTGCTAAAAGCACCAGTGATTGAGCGTTTGATAGAAACCAGTTATAAAGGTTTTGTCCAAAATTCATAAAAATGTTCTCCTCTCTATATTCAATGAATTTGTATTTGAGTTATTTTTTTGTTGTTATCACGTCCTGTTCTTTTACTGACTGTTGCTTCAAAATCTGCTTGTGTCGGTCTGTCAGTTTCGCATGGTCGAGAATGTCTTTTACAACCTGCGTCTGGTTGATTTCATCAAGTTTAATCGCAACCTTTAAGGTCGGGGCAACTTGATGAGATAGCCAGTTCAGCGTCCTTTGGAAGGAGTAAGGCTCTGGTTTTGTGGTTAGTTTTAATCGTTCACGATTGTTCCCAATAAACCAAGCCCATTCTTCATTCAGTTTCCAATCAGAACGAGGTTTGGAATCGTCTTTATCTACAAAACGGATATACCGATTGATAATTTTAAAGGCGGTATGCTCTGGATTGTCATAGACGAGTAAATCACGGACTGCATAATAGGCACGCTCATTTTTCAATCGAATCTCAAAACGGTTTTTTACTTCTGCGTCTTCAATGGGAATATCATTTTTCTTGTACTGCTCGTAGTCCTTTTCATAGATACAGAAATAAACTTCACTTTGTAATGAACCGATATAGAGGGTGTTTCCCATACATTCCTTTTCCTCTTTGCGTACCAGTTCGCCACTGCGATAGCTTTTAAAACTGCGGAAGACGGAGATACATTCTTCCTGTTGGCACTTTTCAGTGAGTACAGGGATATTTAAAATCCCTGTCTTATCGTTAATGGCAAGGTCAAGGCGTTTCATCACACCGCCAGCCACCAAAACGTCCATAAAGAACTCATACCAGCTTCTTTGTTGTGCCAGAAGATAGCTTTCAAATTGTCTGCACCCACGACCTTTCAATTCCACCAGAACTCCTTTGTCCAGTTCATGGGAGCAAAGGACGAATATGTCGCCTAAAGCATAATGCTCTGAATAAGAATAGAAACCATAGTCCTCATGAAGAAAATAGGACAGTTTCAGTTGTAAGATGTTTTCGACCACCTGCTGTACGTCTGTTGTCGGAAAGCGAATTCTTACATAATCAAACAGCATTTCAAGGGGAGCGTCGGGATTGAAGCGTTCCAGAGCTTCCCAAAGGGACTGCTGTAAATCCTCTGATGGCTTGACTTTTCCTGTTTCAATATCGCTTAGATACTGCCTTGTAATACCAGTCGCAACAGCTAAACGGTTTTGAGATAGTCCATAAGCCAAGCGTTTTTCTTTTAAATGCTGTAACCAAGTTTGTTCATTCAGTAAAAATCCCTCCAATCAAAAAGGCGTATGTCAACTTTTAAAGCCCATTTGACATACGCTGAAATTTTGTAAATCCCTTGTAACCAAAGGATTTTCTAATGTTTTTTTGACTGTTTCCTGTCGATTTGTACCCCCCTGTTAGATACGGGGGGTTAAGTGCTGGCGTGGCTATTGCCACACCAGCCAGCAAGATCAGTCCACACCTGCGACTTCCGCTTCGCACGTCGCCTGCGTGGACTGTCTGCTGTTGGATAACTTTTTAATTTCCTCCAAGAAATCATATCCTTTTGGTACAAGGGGAGTATAAAACTCTGATATGACACTTGTTCCTACATCAACATAGCCACGACCTTTGATTCGCTTTAAGAAGAAATCCTTTTGTACGTCACTGCCAAACATCATGCCATAGCCCATTTCAGACATACGACCTAAAGCCACTCTGAAATTAAACTGATCACGGATTCCGTCGCCTAAATATTTTGCGTCTGGACGTTGACAAGCCAGTATTAGAAAGAAGCCAGCTTGACGACCTAACATGACAATCTGTTTCAGCTTATTCATAACTGCGGTGTTTTCTTTTGTTCCCAGCATTTCCATGAAAGCGACGTATTCATCAAAGATTAAGAAGTGTGCCGGGAGACCTAAGTAAGCATAATTTTTGCCAGTCTTATAGTTCTTCATCTGCTTCATTTCCTCACTACGTTTCATCATTTCTTCATAGAATGTTTCAATGCAAGAAAGCAAGTCTTCTTTTCTATAGTAGACATTTGCCATCACAGAACCTAAGTCCGCAAGATCAGCATTTTTCGGGTCAAGAATATACAGTTTTGAATCTGTATGAAGCAAGGCTTCAATCAGTGTCAGTATAAAGTAAGTTTTACCGCCACCTGTACCACCAGCAATCAACATATGAGGGAGCTTATCATATTCCCACCATACGTTTTTCATTAAGCGAAGTTTACCATCTTTAGCTTCTACTTCATCAATAGAAATACGACTGGCTATGGTGTCATAGAGCAAAGTATATTCCACATAGGAATCCTTTAACTCTTTATCCGTCAGCTCACAGTACAAGCCACTCTCTAATTTCTTTTCCAAGTGTAAGAGTTGGTCTTGATATTTTCCCAGCGTGATTTCCACCCGTATCTGTATCAAGCCATTTTTAAGTCGATAATACATTTTAGGGAAGTAGGTTATCTTTTCCTTTGTACGACCAGCACTATCTTTAAAGAAACCCTCTGTTTTGACCTGTTCAGATTCATACCACTTGTTTTCAAGTATCATCTTTGCCAGTTTTTGACGGTGGTAAAGTTGTTTAACCGTATCATAGCGAACCCGTTTGAATACAAACGCTACCAGCAAGCAGATAAGAATTGCGACACTGAAACTGATAATTAAATAGGGAATGTCAATCTTATCTGCTTGTGATAGGTTAAAATCCTGCCAGTTGATCTGCTGGATTGTCTTCACATGAAACAGTCCGACAACCAGCAGGAAAACAGGCAGGAGTGACGCTATCGTAAAATGAAAGACTAAATCTTTACCAGATGGGCGAATCCTTTTACCACGCTGTTTCATGCGAAAAAGTCTCCTTTCTACCTAGCGACTATTTGTCTTGTGTCGGTTCTTTCTTTGCTTGTGGTTGAGCTTTGAATGAACTAGAATCCTTTGTCAGCACAATATCGTCTGCCTTGATATACCAGTCAACATCTGCTCCTTGATAGGTGGCAGTAGCAACGGTGTCCGCAATGGGATTGATAAGTTCCACCCGTGCGTTATAATCAAACTCTTTCAAAGGCACGCTGGCAGGAATACTTACTTGAATCATGCGTCCTTGTCCTTTGGATTTTAAGTCATAGGTACGTTCCTTGATTTCATCTGAAACCGACCCGTCTTCATTTTGGATTCTCACTTCACGACGTAGAGCAGAGAATTTCAATTCTCCAAAAGTCGTGTCTTTATCTAATACAATGCCATTTGCTAATCTCATCATTTTTCCTCTCTTTCTTTATTCTTTTATCATGTCGTCAGCATGTAAAAGGTAATTTGTAAAACCACGAGTGCCGATTTTGTAGCCCTCTGCGGTAATACGTGGATTGACTAACTTCACACGTTCCTCAAAGCCGAAATGTTTTTCGCCAGCTTCAGCAGGAAGCACCACCACAATATCATCTGCTCTTTGAACATCAGAATAGAGATTATAGCTTCTTGATAAGACAGTTAGCCGTCCGTTGATTCTTCGCTGAACGACTTTATCCTCGCCAGCAAATTCTAAATTGCCGAATGTTTTTTCCATGTTGGGAATCACAAATTTAAGTTCCATATTTTTACCTATCCTTTCTTTTTTATTGGCTGAATGAATGTTTGATGGTCTTAAAGAGTGGGGAACGACCTTTTGATTCTTGATTTTTTGTTTTCATAAGTTCACTTCCTTTCAAAATCGGGTAAAAAAATAGACACCTCATTTTTTGAAGTGTCTACCTATTAAATATTCAAATTTTATTGGAAGTATCTTTATATCTTCACTTTTCAAGGATAAATCGTCGTATCAAAGCTCATTCATAAGTAGTAAATTAGTAGTAAATTGAGTGGTTTTGACCTTGATAAAGTGTGATAAGTCCAGTTTTTATGCGGATAACTAGATTTTTATGCTATTTTTAAATTAAAAAATTCTATGCTTTTCAGCATGACCGAGCAGATGAACTAGCAACAGGCCCGACTGATGATAAGTGGTATACGTGGCGCCGATATATGACTGATGAAGAAGCTATTTTGGATAAAATCTCGGCAACAGATATTATTGACCATGGAGAAATTACAAGTGAACTGAAAGACGAAACACACGTTTAAAAAGACGTGCGTTTTTTCTTTTAGAAAATAGAAAAAGGAGGAACAGAAAATGCCAATGACACATGCACAACGACAAAAAGTGTTAGAAGAAATTGAACAAAAAAGTATTGTGGGTGTCGCAGAAAGTTTAGGAATAACACTTGTACGACAGGGACAAAGTTATACCTGGTCAGAGCACGATAGTTTTGTTTTAACCCCTAAGAAGAATGCTTTTTATTGGAACTCTCGCCAAGTTGGTGGTGGGAGCATCAAGCTTGTTCAAGTGATAAAAGAGTGTACACACGCTGAAGCATTGCAGTATTTACAGACCGTAGAAGCAGGGGCTGTTGAAACGTTGAAAGAACCTACTCCGACGAACTTTCATTATTATATGAAAGAACATACACAACAAAATGCCACCATTGATTACTTGCTTCAGGAACGTAAGTTATCAAGAGAAACGATTGATTTCTTTTTTGAACAAAACCTCATGGCACAATCCACGTATACAGATAAAGAGACCGGACAAAGTGAACCAGTAATAGTCTTCAAGCACGTTGGTCTTGAAGAAAAAATTAAAGGCGTTGCCTTACAAGGTATTTGGGAAAATAAGAAGCTACATGGCGAACGAGGACGGTTAAAGCGTGTCTGGGGAAATGGCTATTATGGGTTGACTGTTCGTGTAGGGTATCCACCAAAAATTGCAGAAGCTACGTCAGAAAAGCCAATCAAAATCATTGTTTTTGAAGCGCCTATAGATCTCATGAGTTATTACGAATTAAAAAAAGAAACGATTGGAGATGCGGTATTATTTTGTGCGAATGGACTTAAAAAGGGCGCAGTATCTACGCTTATTGCCAATGAAATTGGCTCTTATGTCAAAGAAGAAGAAAAGCCAACCGTCCTTGAACAATTAGAAAAGTCGAAACTAACAACGGAAAAAGTCCAACTCGTTTTGGCTGTAGATAATGACGAAGCAGGGAAGAAATTTATTCAACAATTTTCAAATAGCTGGTGTCCAATTACTCTTGACCAACCTAAACTAATTGAAGGAAAAAGTAAAACGGATTGGAACGATATTTTAAAGCAAATAAAGAATGAAATAAAGAAAAAAGAAGCAAAATTAAAGCGTCAAGAAGCAAAAAAACGATCCAGAGAAAGGAATAAAGAAATGTCTGAAAAAACACAAATGAAGCAAAAAAGCCAACCAGAATTCACCTTGGAAGAGATAATTAAAAAGAAAGATTATCAAAAATTATCGCAACATTTGAACGACGGAATCAAAGAGTATTTAACAAGTGATACGTTTAAAAACTATTTAGATTTTGCTTCAAAATTTCATAAATATTCGTCAAAAAATATTCGTTTGTTGTTGGCACAAAATCCAAACATACGTCGTGTAGCTGGTTACAATGCGTGGAAAAAGTTAGATCGTCAAGTAAAAAAAGGCAGCAAAGCACTGTATGTGTATGCCCCTTATTTTAAAGATAAAGTCGATAAGAATGGGAAAAAAGTTACGGATGAAAATGGAGAAATTGTCAAAGAAACGCGCTATTTTTTAACGCCTGTCTTTGATGTAGAACAAACGACAGGCGCAGAGTTGCCACAGCTTGTTTATAATCTGGAAGAGAATCTTAGCGACGGTAAAACATTCACCAGAACGTACAATGCGTTAGTTGAAATTTGTCCAGTTCCAGTAACCGTCACGTCTATTGCAAGTGGTGCAAATGGGTATTATGATCCAACGAAAAAAGAAATTGTCCTCCAACAACATTTAGGAGAAGTGATGACTTTAAAAGTCTTACTTCATGAAATGACGCATGCCATGCTTCACCCAGATTCGCAAGCGATATTTGGAGATGACGTTTATTCTCGACAAGAATTTGAAGCGGAATCAGTTGCCTATATTGTCTCCCGTCACTTAGGACTGGATACGTCCTCGTATTCTTTTGGTTATCTTTCTTCTTGGACGAGGCAAGGAGAAAAGTTAGAAGAATTTACGCAATCGTTAGAAACAATCACGAAAGAGGCGCGCACTCTAATTGAAAAAGCTGACCATGCTTTATCAATAGAAAAAGGCATTCAACTTCCCCAAAATAAATTTGAAGAACGTTTATTGAACGCGAAGAAAAAAGAAACTGAAGTGGGAAAGTCCCAAGCTAACGAGCAAAAAAGGCAACAAAATGAACCAAAAATTTCTGCTCAAATAGCAAATTCTACTCGATTTTAAAAACAAATAATAAGAGAAAAGGAGAAAACAAAATGGACCAATTAACGGACGAAAGTAAATTTATTCTGACACAATTTTTCTTGGCAGACCCGCTTAGTGAACAACCAAGAGTCCACCAGAAAAAGAAAGAAAAATCAAAAGGAACGGTGCTAAAAGAACTGGATACGTTGATTCATGATTTTAAAGAAAAAGAATTAGAAATTGATTTATTTCCTTACGAAGAAGCAGCCACTTATTTACGAAAGTTGAAAGGAAATGACGCGTATTTGGTCTTTCTGGATGAGTTATTAGCTCCTTATCAATAAGAAAGAAAAATAAAGGTCAAAATTGGTAAGTTGAAACGTCAATAAATGTCAAAGTGTAGCGATGGGGATTGGGGGAACCCCAAAAATTTGAACGACTCCTACCAGTATTTTTGGTAGGAGTCATTCAAAATATCGCAACATGCTAGCATGTTGCTCTGCTCGCAAAAAGAAAGCCTACTCTTGGGTGTAACCAATTGTCAAACTAAGGAGACTACTTATTATGTAAAAGAAAGAAGAAATAATTATGGAGAATAAACAAAAGCTAAAACGTCCTATTCAAAGAATAGTTAGACTATCAGAAGAAGAAAATAACTTAATCAAACGAAAAATTGAAAAAAGTTTCTTTCCGAACTTTCAAAATTTTGCATTGCACCTTTTGATTCAAGGAGAGATTCGCCACGTTGACTATTCCGAACTCAACAGACTAACTACCGAAATTCATAAAATTGGCATTAATATTAATCAAATGGCTCGTCTGGCCAATCAGTTTCACGAAATTTCGTCTGAAGATATTAAAGATTTGACCGATAAAGTTCATAGTTTAAATGCGCTGGTTCAGAGCGAATTAAACAAATTAATAAAGAGAAAGGAACAATCGTAAATGGTGTATACAAAACATTTTGTTATTCATACATTTGATAAATTAAACAATGCCTGCTCGTATATTGAGAATGCAGAAAAAACTGAAGTCACGAATGATAATCCGTCTGAACACTTGGAACATTTATTTCAATATATTGTAAATGACGATAAGACGTACATGAAAAAATTAGTTTCTGGGCATGGCATTGTGGATCCAACAAATCCTTATGAAGAATTTAAATTAACAAAATTACAAGCAGCAATTCAACGAAAAATCGGGTACACATTCGATCCAAAATCAGAACGATTGCTTCCACCAACGTTAACAGAATTAGAAAAAGGCAACGCCGTTTTAGCACACCATTTAATCCAATCATTTTCTCCAGAAGATGATTTAACGCCAGAAAAAACACATGAAATAGGATACAACACGGTGATGGAATTGACGGGTGGAGAGTATGAATTTGTGATCGCAACACATGTCGACAAGGAACATTTACACAATCATATTATTTTTAGTTCAACCAACTTAAAAACAGGTAAAGCCTTTCGTTGGCAAAAAGGAACCAAAAGAGTCTTCGAACAAATTTCGGATAAGATTACAGCGAAGGAAGGTGCAAAAATAATCGAAAAATCACCAAAAAATTCGCATAAAAAATATACCATGTGGGAAACTGAATCGTTATACAAGGAAAAAATAAAATCTCGTTTAGACTTTTTATTAGAACAAAGTTCTTCAATTAATGATTTCTTAGAAAAAGCAGAAGCTTTGAATTTATCGGTAGACTTTTCTAAAAAGTGGACGACCTATCGATTACTTGACGAACCACAAATAAAAAATACTCGTAGTCGAAGCTTGTCAAAAAATGACCCCACTAGATATAATTATGAAAAGATTGTTGAACGATTGAAAGAAAATAAAAGTGTTTTAACTTTGAAAGAGGTTGTTGAAAAATATGTAGAAAAAGGTGAGAAGTCTAAAAATGAATTTGACTATCAATTAACTATTGATGAGTGGCAGATTTCTCATAAAACAACAAGAGGGTATTATGTAAATGTTGATTTTGGCTTTGGAGAGAGAGGAAAAGTCTTTATTGGGGCGTACAAAGTAGATCCACTTGAAAATGGTCAGTATAATATTTATGTAAAACGTAAAGATTTTTTTTATCTGATGAATGAAAAAAATGCAGACCGGAATCGGTATATGACTGGTGAAACTTTGATTAAACAATTACGCTTGTATAATGGCCAAACACCACTGAAAAAGGAACCTGTGATGCGAACCATCGATGAATTAGTCAACGCTATTAATTTTTTAGCAGCTAATGAAATTGAGGACACAAGACAACTAGAATTATTAGAAGAGAAATTAGAAGCTGCTTTTCTTGAAGCAGAAGAAACTTTAGAAACTCTTGACGAGAAGATGTTGGAGTTGCACCAGTTAAGCAACCTCTTATTAGAAAACGAACTGAATGGAGAACTAGAGTTGATTCAGAAAAAATTGAAAACATTGTTACCAGACGCAACACTTGCGGAATTTTCTTATGAAGATGTTCGAGGGGAAATAGAAGCAATTAAAACCAGTCAATCTCTGTTAGAGAATAAATTGGAACGAACGCGAAATGAAATCAATCAACTTCATGAAATTCAAGCTGTACAAAAAAAAGAAACCGCAAACCAAAATAATGTCAAACCAAAATTATAAAAACAACTGTTAAAGAAGCCGATAATCTGACCCCAACGGAAAAAGAGCTTATAGCCTTACGCAAACGAAACCAACAACTTGAGATGGAGAATGATATTTTAAAGCAAGCAGCGCTGATATTCGGACGAAAAGACAAGTGATTGATGCAAACAAGCATACATATTCCATATCAGCGATGTGTAAATTATTAAATATTTCCCGTCAAACGTATTACTACAAAACAAAGAAAAAGCCGAGTGAAGCTGCGCTTGAAGCCGCCGTAACAGAAGAATTCAATCGTAGCCGCAAGAACTATGGTACGCGGAAAATCAAAGCTGCTCTGGCAAAACGTGATATCCTAGTTAGTCGTCGCAAAATCAGTCAAATCATGAACAGACGAGGTTTGAAATCAAATTATACAAAAGCAAATTATCGAAAGCATACATCGAATGTAAATCACTCCGATATTGGCAATACCTTGGATCGTGCCTTCACTGAACGTGAACCTTTGGAAGCAATCATCACAGATCTGACTTATGTAAGAGCTGGCACAACGTGGTGTTATGTTTGTTTCATTATTGATTTATTCAATCGTGAGATCATTGGTCATTCCTGTGGTCCGAACAAAGATGCAGCGTTGGTCAAAAGTGCTTTCCAAAGTATCTCCCATCCTTTGACTGAAGTCAAAATCTTCCATACAGATCGTGGGAAAGAATTTGATAATAAACTGATTGATACGATCTTAGAGACATTTGACATCGAACGATCACTGAGCAAGAAAGGCTGTCCTTATGATAATGCAGTGGCAGAATCAACCTATAAATCATTTAAAGTAGAATTTGTTTATCCGAATACATTTGACACATTGAATCAACTCAAACTACAATTATTTGATTACGTCAATTGGTGGAATTATCTTCGGTTACATGGTTCTTTGGGGTATGAGACACCAATCGGCATTCGAAATCTGAGATTGGCGGAGCGAATCCTTGATAATGAGCATGGATGTGGTAGCGTTGCGTAGTGGCAGATACATTTAATCGTTGCTTCGCCACGGTTGTTCCACGTCCATGGTGACTCGTTGTCAAGGACAATCGGATTAGATAACAAGCACCTGATTTTTACACTTTATAATTTTTGTCAAAAAAAGTATTGCCATTCCATTTACATATTTATCAAAGATGATTCGTATCGCTTCGGCTTCATTTTCTTGGATATAAAGTTGCTTATCTTTGAGGTAGTAGCCATAAGGGGCAAAACCACCATTCCAACCGCCTTGACGGGCTTTTTCTTTTCGTCCGTTCATGGTTTGTTCTATGATGTTTTCACGCTCTATTTCAGCAACAGCAGACAATACAGATATTAAAAGTTTCCCGCTTGTCTGTGATGAGTCAATCCCTTCTTCAATGCAAATCAAATTTACACCAAAGGATTGAACGTGTTCTAAAGAGTTTAAAATGTCGGCTGCATTTCTGCCAAAGCGAGATAGCTTATAAACTAAGATATACTCAATTTCCAGCCCGTTTTCAATATCGAATAACATTTGCTTAAATGCAGGTCTGCCATCTATAGATTTTCCGGATTTTCCAGCATCCTCATAAATATTTACAATCTCCATTTCTTCTCTATCTGCAAATCGTTTTAAGCTATTTTTCTGACCATCTAAACTAAAACCGTCAACTTGCATTTCTGTACTTACACGAGGATAAAGTACACATTTTTTCCCACTCCTATTCATAGTCATACCTCCAATAAATTATTGGAAAACATCTTTACTTAGCACTATTTATCTCATTTAAAACCTCTGCACCATGTTTTTCAATAATTTGCGAAAGCACATTGATGAAATCTTGATATGCTTTTGTTTTTGTACGAACTTCATCAGGTGTAGTGGTTGTAGCAGTATTTTCAGATATGCTGTTGATATTTTCCATTCGCAATCACCTCCAAGTGTATCGCTTATATAGATTATAAGCAGTTATTTCATTTATGAAAAGTTTGTCACCATAGTTAAAAATGCAAAACCAACCGCACTGTAAATTTATAGTGCGATTGGTTTTTGATTACATCATATTGTCGTATTTGCCACGCACCCCGACAAAGGGGATATTTTGAGTTGCTGTTGGCACAGCTATCATAGCCCCATGATACCGTAGCTCGTCCTTTCAAAAGCCACGCATACCGTAGGAACTCCCTCCGTTTTAATCGTATTGAGGGCTAAACGTATCGAAGTATCATTATCCCTTATGTGGGTCATTGCGGACGAGTGTGCCACACTCGGTCTAACAGTCCATTTATCGCTCGGGCGGTAGTATAATCACCTCCCCATACCGCTGTTATGGCGATGTCTGTTAAGTCGCTTTGCCTTTCGGCTCACATAAGTAATGTACTCAAAATATCGTATATTCAGTTGTCAAGGAACAATTATGCTGTTTGGTATATAAGAGAAAAAAACTTCCTCTTATATACCTTTAGAAAAAGAGGGGTAAACGACGTGGGTAGATTAGAAATTATTTTTCAAATACTTTTCTAAACTACATAGTCCTCTGCGGATTGCATCTTTTACGCTACTTGCTGATGTACCCTCTGCCTTGGCAATAGCTGCTTTGCTCATTCCTAAAAAGTAGTGAGCATAAATACGTTTTGCCTGCTTATCCGGCAGGGTGGCAATGGCAGCATGGAGCTGTTCGGTTGTGAGCTTACGCTCGTAAATCTCATCGGGTGAGAGGGAAACAAACAAGGCAGTATGTTCAATACCGTCACCACGGTCAAGAGAGTAGTAGGCTTTATGGTAGCGTATGCGGCTTTGGTAGGCTTGCTCTGCCTTGCGATATTCTTCAAAGATGTTAAATACCTCATCGGGAATGTCAATATATGTGTCCACAGTTATGTGGGAATAGTAATCTTTCAAGTTTATTTTTTTCATGGTTGTACCATCCTTTCAAATTTTGGTTTAGTGCGAATTTGAAAGGACGGTGGGGGTGAACGACACCGGGGGTCTATATACGCAAAAATGCCAGACTGAAATTCATAAAATCTCAATCGGGCATAGGTGTATTTGTTTCGTATTATGTAGTTTTTATTTTCGTGTTCTTGCCCGTAATCGTCCCACAATGTGGTAAGGATTTTTTTGATAAATTACCAAGTGTTAGGGCAAAAGAAAACACGGCGATACCTCCTTGGATACCGCCGTGTTCCTATCAGTCGTCATTGGTTTGTGTAAACGCAAAGAAACGGCGGCTCTGAAAATCAAAGCCACCGTTTCATAGGCGTGAAAATATGTCTGCTGTACGACGGCTTTTTTCTTTTGCCGTCGTGCGGCAGATTATTGCTTATGGAATTGTTTTTCTATCACATTACTGTTATAAGTACAACAAGTATACCAAGCACAATTCGATACCAACCAAACACCTTAAAATCATGTTTTTTGATAAAGTTCATTAGGAATTTAATTACTAAGACAGATACCGCAAATGCCACAGCCATACCGAGAACAAGAGCGAGCAGTTCTGCACTTGTAAAATCAAACCCGAATTTTAACAGCTTAAAAGCACTTGCTCCAAGCATAGTAGGTACTGCGAGGAAAAAAGTAAACTCTGCTGCTGCCACTCGTGAAACTCCTATGAGTAAAGCACCTATAATCGTTGCTCCCGACCGTGATGTGCCGGGTATAAGTGATAACACTTGAAATGCCCCTATCAAGATTGCTGTTTTATAGCTGATGTCAGAAAGTGCCATAGTAGTAGGAGTACGCTTTTTATTCCAATTTTCTATGAGAATGAATAACAAACCATAAAAGATTAACATGATTGAAATCACAATGGGGGTTTGGAGGTAAGCATCCAAATAATCATCAAATAGAATCCCCATAATAGCTGACGGTACACAAGCTACCGCAACCTTGAACCACAACGAGAAAGTATCCTTTTTAACAATTGACTGTGCTTTGTTCTTAAATTGAAAGGGAAACATCTTGTTCCAAAACATTACAACCACTGCGAGTATAGCTCCAAGTTGAATAACAACAAAAAACATTTCTTTAAATGCTTCGCTCATATTAAGTGTGATAAATTCGTCCACAAGAATCATATGTCCTGTGCTGCTGATAGGTAGCCACTCAGTAATACCCTCAACAATTCCAAGAAAAATAACTTTTAAAATTTCTATAAAATCAAGTACCATTATTTCAAATCCTCCTTTTTAAAATGATGAAAGGTCATAAGAAAACCAACTGCTGATACAAGAATAATAATAGATACAGACAGCAGTGTAGGATAGCCGGTACTCTGAAGTTTACCCTGCACCAAGAAATAGGTGGCTGTCCACGGATACAACGCTCCCCATTCTTGATTTGAAAGTGCGACACTTCCCATGACAATCACGGCAGAGCCAATCATCGGGGCGACAAATCCTTTTGTTTTCATAGCAACAAACACAAAAGGAGAAACTGTTAAAAACATCAGGATACTGCCAAACAAAAACTTGGGGAGCCATACTATTGCCACTAGTAAGCTATATCCCTCCAATGTAAAGACAGCGTCATATAGCCCACAAACGATAAATATACCTGCCCATGTTACAAGGGTTAGCATAACAATCCAAAGAAGCAGGGTGCAAAATTTTCCAATTAATAGTTTTGTCCTTGAAATGGGTATGGGCAATATGGTTTTGAGGGTGCTTTCTGTGTACTCTCTGCTAAACAAGTAAGCTGCAATTGCCACATATATCATAATGTTTACCAGCAGCATGATATACAGTACACTGTTGCTGTATATGTCAGACAAGGTAAAGATAATCTCCGGCTTATCAAAATGTGTTTGCAAGGCTTCTATTAACATCAAAAGTGGGGTAGATAATACCCCTGCCACACTAATTAGCACCATTTTTGAACGCTTTAGTTTTAATAATTCACAAGAAATAAGATTAAGCAATACCGCCACCTCCAATCAGTTTAGAAAAGTAGTCCTCTAAGTTTTCCTCACTATCATTTATCCTTGTCACGAGCAGTCCATTTCGTGCAAATTCTCGATTGATTTCTCCAACACTTTGGCTAAAGTCATAAATTCTCACCGTACCGTCCTGCACTGTAAAATCCGTCATGTGGTAGTGGTTTTCTAAAATCTTTCCGGCTATCTCACTGTCAGATAAATCAAATTGAATGTATTTTCGATTCCTTTTGTGAAGCTCGGATATATTCACTTCCTCTACTAAATGCCCCTCGTGCATAACGCCGATAATATCTGCTATCTGTTCAATCTCGCTTAAAACATGGCTTGAGATAAAAATGGTAATGCCATGATTGTGACTAAGTTCAGATAAAAATGAGCGTATTTCAACTATTCCAATGGGGTCAAGTCCGTTAATCGGTTCGTCAAGTATTAAAAGCTCCGGCTCGTGCATAATGGCGGCGGCAATACCAAGCCGTTGCTTCATTCCGAGGGAATAATCGGAAAAGACTTTTCTTTTCTCCTTATGCAGCCCCACAACTTCAAGAGCTTTTTCTACTCCACTTTTAGATACTCCCCCTCGCAGTTTAGCGAGAATTTGCAAATTCTCATACCCTGTTAAATTACTGTAAAATCCCGGTGTTTCGATAATAGAGCCTACTTTGCTATAAAGGGTATGGATATTTTCCTTATAGTTTGTGCCAAACAAGCGTACCGTTCCCTCCGTTGGGAAAGCAAGCTGCAACATCATTTTCATTGCTGTGGTTTTGCCTGCTCCGTTTCTGCCGAGCAAACCATAAATTTTGCCCTTTGGCACATGAAGATTTACCTTATCGACAACGGTGGCTGTTCCGTATCGCTTCGTAAGATTTTCTGTTTCAATGATATAATCCATATTTGATTTTCCTTTCCGTTGGTTGCTGTTCTTGTTTTCACTGACCACAATCTTATTATCACAGGAGCTATATCAAAAGCCAAGAAACCTACCGTCACATCGCCTACATCTATCATGTCAACATGAAAAAAAGACCCGACACTTATCGTGTCAGAGCCTATTTCAAGGGATTTATATCGTTTTTACTTTGTTCCGTTCTGCTTAATCCAAACAACTATTTTTGCGACAAACAGCAGAAACATAAGTGCTGTTATATATGGTTCTCTTGCTGCTGCTAAGAAACAGATAGCCAAAGCAGTGAGTCCAAGGGAGCATTTTGTAGCAATGCCGCCCCATGTTTCTTTATCTAAATGGGTAAGTATTATTTTAGCAATCCCTATTACAATCAAGGCGGCAAAAGCACTCCAGTAGACTGCAAGATTGAATGGTGTGGTGGCTGTAAATGATAGTAGATTGACCGCATAAACATAACCGCCAACAGAGTTTCCATATAACGGAAGAAATATAAACGCAACTGCCATCATATCCAATATTCCATAAATATAGTTGTAAATCTTTTTCAAGTTGGAACGATTTTCAGTTTCGGCAAGTGTAATCAGTTCTTCGCCCGATAGTAGTTCATCTATGGTCACAGAAAAGAATTTAGAAATACACTTGAGCGACTCAATGTTAGGGTAACCCTTGCCGCTTTCCCATTTTGAAATGGCTGTTCTTGATACATATAATTGCTCCGCAAGTTGTTCCTGCGTTAAGTTCTTTCCAGTCCTAAGCTGTTGTAGCTTTTCATTAAATTCCATGATTCTCCTCCTGTTTGTTCCTTGTTTTCATACGTCCATCAACGGGTTTTTCTGCATCTTTTGGTATCATCCATGCACGACCAAATTTTTCAGTTCCGTCAATGCGATTTTCCTCACATAATTTTTGTATCCGTCTTTCCGATATGCCCCATTTTTCAGAAGCGGCTTTCACAGAAATGTAATCCATAATATCAACTTCCTTTCGCAAAGAGTATATAATTATTATATACGGAATGACGAATAATAGCAAGTTTCTCTCCACTAATACGAAATTATACACTACTAAACATAAAATCATACTTCGTTCAAATATCATCACCCGAAATGTACAATGATATAGGGTGATATTAAAATGTACCAAGATGAAAGAAAACTTGATTTTAAGCCGTTAGGTATAGCGATAAAAAAAGCTCGGGAAGCAAAAGGGTGGACACAGGAATATCTTGCCCAACTGGTAGACCTTACGCCACGCTCTATTATGTATATAGAGAACAGGGGGCAGCACCCAAGGCTTAACAAATTTTATCTCATTACTACCTTGCTTGACATCTCTGTAGACCAGTTCTTTTTTCCATGCAATGAAGATGGCGACAACAATCGCCGCAAACAAGTTGATGTACTGTTGAATGATATGGAAGAAAAGGAGCTTATCGTGATGGAAGCAGGACTTGTTGCTCTATATGACCGACCATCAAGCAGAGATGGAATTTGAAGATGGTGTCGATAACGTCAAGATTAGCGGTCTGAAATTCTTTACCGCAAAAGACGGACAAAACACAATCCCTGAATTGATGGCAATGTCTGGCGTGACCTATCAGAAACCTAATGAACAGATAGATTTATTGATGGTAGCAGACCCTTCTACTGATGTAATAATCGAGGAGGATGAGTGAAATGCCAAAGAAATTAGATATTTTTGTTGAGAAAGTTTTTGTTCCATTCATTAGCTCAATTTGTCTAGATAAGCGATTAGAATCACATATCAAACGCTAAAAGTATAGACTCTCACTATAAAGGTGGGGGTCTTTTTTGCGGAAACATTTTTTTACCACCCCACCCTTACACTTTGTGAGTGCTTTAATATCCTTATCAAAACCAGCGAGTTGGTTATTTTCAGTCTGTAGAAAATATTGACTACGGGTTTATTTCCACAATCGTCCGTTCAGAATTATTCATGATGCAACTTGATTCTGTTCTAGTTTCAGGCGCTCAGCCAAATGTATTGTCAAAAGAAATTGATTCGTTTAATTTTATGATTCCCATATTAGTTCAGGAACAACAAAAAATCGGTTCATTCTTTAAACAGCTAGATGACACTATCGCTCTTCATCAACGGAAATTAGATTTATTGAAAGAACAGAAAAAAGGCTTTTTACAAAAAATGTTTGCAAAGTGATTATTAATTACATAAGGAGGGTGTAGAAGTGTTGAATAAGTCTATTTTTATTTCATATGCTTGGGAAAAAGACGAGCCACTAGACAAGAAAGTTAAAAATTTTTCACAATGGTTAGCAATTTATTTGCAATCTTGGGGGTTTCGAGTCCATCTTGATGTATTGGAAAACCACCCTGGAACTAAACTTGATGAATTCATGAAGAACGGTATTGATAGTTCTCACTTTGTTATTTGTATTTGTACGCAAACTTATTTAAAAAAAATAAGCGATTCAGCAACCGGCGTATATAACGAAATAGAATTAATAAAAAAACAAGCTAAAAGTCCATTTATAATTGCCATAATTGATATCGAATCATTTACTGATCTGCCCGATTTTTTTGAAGGAAAGTATATCAGTCAATTAAAATTCGATACACCGTTTTCGCAGGAGAATAAAAAAGGACTATTTGAATTAATATCAACTATACGTGACGAACTATTTCTAAATATCAAGGTGGAAACAAAACCTGATGCTCAAGACAGAATTGAAAGGTACTATAATAGTGTTGAAAAAATAAAATTTTTGAATGATTCAGCCAATTTAATGAATTTCAAACCACAATCAGAAGGCGAAATCTCTTTTCAGTACCTACTTAACGGCGGAGACTTTAAATTAGGTATTTCACCAATGGAATTTATAACTCATTGGACAAGTGCAGGAAGTGATACAATTTACTCCTATAAAAAAGTCAATAAGATGATGAGAATTCATAACTTTGAAAATTTTGACAGAATAAATAAACCCGCTGATATTGACTTTGATAAAGTAGTTGATATTAATTGGGGTGCATCATTGAGAGAAGGAGACGGGATCGTATGGATCAATGATAAAAACTATCTAGCGATAGGTAAAATAATTCAAATTTATTTGGATTCCGAAGATGAATATAGAAGTATGGTAACTCTTGCTTATAAGATTTTAAACCCAATTGATCTGACGGACGATTTCATCGATAGCAAATAGCCTATATATTTATTGGCGCTCATAAATATATAAAACAAAAGATTCTATATTTTTACAGGGTCTATAATCAGATAATAACTCCTATAAAAAACTATTAAAACAGTCCTTTTAATCTAACTGTCAGATTAAAGGGGCTGTTTATTTATTTTAATGATATAATAACCCTAAAAGGAGGACGTTATGCCATACCATATATTTATTAATCGAGAATCTGGAAATGATAATATTTCTGTTTTTTATGATGAACCTACTTTTGTAGTTATTGCCAATAAAGACGATTTACCAGCAATTCAATTAATTGAGGAATCTCAAAAACCAGGTATATATATATTACTAGGAGATAATAAACGTTATGTAGGTCAAGCCTCTAATTCTATTTTTTCTAGGTTACAACAACACAATACAAATAAACCATGGTGGAACAAATTAATATTTTTTGGACGTGAAGATGGGCATCTATCTAAAGCACAACTAGATCTTTTAGAACGTTTAATCATTGAAAAAATGAATACTGCTAATATTGATTTAGATAATAGCACTCAAGGAAATAAAAGCTATATTGATAAATTAAGCAAATTTTCAGCTCTGTCATTATGGAATAAGATTGATAAACTATTGAATGATGTTGCCAATATCGATTTATTTGATTCAGAACACATTCAAACTGAAGATAATAGTGACAACTCAACTCTAAATAGTCATATATCAATCATATTTGGAGAATCATTATATACTGGGAAATCATATAGAGATGTATTTACGCAATTAGTTTCTAATTTAGTATTATCCGCAGAGTTGGATAAATTGATTCCTTTAATGAGTCCTAATGAACCCACTACAGTACAAATACTTGGCAATAGAGAACATATATCAGCTAAAGGGGCGAAGTTGACTAAACCAATAGAACTAACTAAATACCATATGTATGTTAATTTTTCAAAAATAGGCTTATACAATCAAATCAAAAAATTAGCTGAACTGACTGGGAAAAAAGTTATATTTGAAAGGTGGTAATTCATATGGTTCAACAGATTGTTTTACCTATCAAAGATTCAAATATCTTAAAAATGGTTCAAGATACACTCCTTGATAGCTTTCATGCTGGACGTCGTAACTATACGATATTCCAAGTGGGGAAAGCCACTCTCTTAAGGGTAAGTGATGTCATGAAACTTAAAAAATCAGATGTCTTTAATCCTGATGGAACGGTTAAACAAACCGCTTTTATTCATGATCAAAAAACAGGAAAAGCGAATACGTTATATTTGAAACCAGTACAACAAGATTTATTAATTTATCATGATTGGCTGGTCCAACAAAATCTTAATTCTGAGTGGTTGTTTCCCTCAACGACTCACCCAGACCGTCACATCACCGAGAAGCAATTTTATAAGGTCATGGCACGTGTTGGTGATCTTTTAGGAATCAACTATCTAGGGACGCATACCATGCGTAAAACAGGCGCTTATCGTGTTTATACGCAGTCGAATTATAATATTGGTTTAGTCATGCATTTATTAAACCATTCAAGCGAAGCCATGACTTTAACCTATCTTGGGTTAGATCAAGCCAGTCGAGAAACGATGTTAGACCAAATAGATTTTGGATAATGTTTTTTATTTAAAAAGAGGGACAATCATTATGTTAAAAAATTAGGTTCTGTTGCAAAGTTTTCCAAAAAAATCTATTTTAGTTTAAAATTGAGAAAAAAGACAGAGAGGACAGAGTAATGAATCATTTTGGTGAGCCGAAAGCAATTGTGACCGATAAAGCACCTTCTCTTGGCTCCGCCTTTAGAAAGTTACAGAGTGTGGGTTTATATACTAAGACAGAGCACCGAACTGTGAAGTATCTTAACAATTTAATAGAACAAGACCATCGACCTATTAAACGACGGAATAAATTTTATCAAAGTCTCCGTACAGCCTCTTCCACGATTAAGGGCATGGAGACCATTCGAGGAATATATAAAAAGAACCGAAGAAATGGAACGCTCTTCGGCTTTTCGGTGTCTACTGAAATCAAGGTATTAATGGGAATAACAGCCTAAGATATTTGGAGTTCAGATAGGGCGCGTTTAATTTTCAAACTTCGCAACAGAACCTATTTTCTTTATCAAAAGTCTTATGATACAATTCCAAGTAATTTTTACTGTAAAAATTACTTTAAAAGTAGATTAGAATGGTGGTATATGATAAAAAACGAATATAGAAATTTATTAAAACACATTTATTGGGGTAGTTTTGATAGTGGAGTTATTTTTATTTTTCTATCCCTGATGATTTGGGACGATACAGAGAACATGGTAACTGTTGCTTTAGCATTTTCAATTCCAATTGTGATTGATACAGTCATTGATTATTTCTTCTCGAGTTTTAGTGATCATCATAATCGGAAGAAACTTTTTATTATTGGAAACATAGGATCTGCTATTGCACTAAGTTTTTACGGTTTTGCGCAAAGTATTTATATTCTTTATGGGCTTATTTTTATCAAGTCCTTATTTGCTAAGTTATACCAAAGTTCATTAGATCCGTACATACGAGAAAATATTAAAGAAGATCTTTATATGGACTTTCTTTCGCAACGAAATATTCAAATGAGTGTAGGTGCTTCTATTGGTGGTTTCGCTTTAATGATGCTGTATGGGTTTTTGCAGAATATAGCCCTCATTTTTGTTGTTTCAGGATTAATTGAACTTTATTCAACAGTTTATTTATTCAAGCTTAAGGACAACAAACTTCAAAGAAGAAAAGAAAAAGAAGATGCAATTGATTTAGAGTGGATAAAATACATCACTTTTATTTATACAGTTGAAGGTTTTGGAATTGCGCTTATTGTCAATCGTATGTTGATTTATATACACGAATTCCAAGGAATTCCCTTAGGAAATGTGGGGTTCGTTTTCTTTGTTGTCTATGGTGTTTCTAGTGTGATGGCAGCAAGAATATATAGACGATTTAATAAGATTTCGTTGAAGGCAATGCTCATCACTTCTTTTCTCTTACAAGCTTTTTTATTGATAATCTTTATACAAATTAATCAATTATTTTTTATAATTATAGTTTGGTTCATCTTTGAATTAGTTGCTAATATCGCCGATATATATGCAAGTGATAAAATAAACAGTAGTCTCTTTACAGAGATAGGGAAAAGACTTTCCAAATTTAGAATTATGATTGCAATAGGTAATGTTTTAGGGCAATTTATAGTAAGTCGTATTTGGGATCAATTCGGAATGAGTATGAGTTTTTATTTTTCAAGTATTATTTTAATTCTATTATCTTTTGTTATTTTGCTAAAAAATGAGAAGCATTTTGAGAAAAACTGAAATAAAAACTTGCCCCCTGCTGAAAAAGCGAAGGGGGTTTTTTATTTTATTTTGTGGCAATAAATTTGCCACAAACAGCACTTAAAAAATGAGCGAAAACGGGCGAAGTCCAAGCGATATTTTTTTACTCGGAAATCGAAGATTGACGAACGATCTTGACCTTGCTTTTAGCCGTCACTTGTGAATTTCAAAAATTCGCCTTGTGAAGGCTTATTTGTTGCACGATACAACTTGTGAAATCCGGCTGGTTCACAATCTATACCTGTCATTTTTCTAGATAAATGGCATAAATTTTCAGCGCTAAGTGACAAAAGCAACTAATTTTTCATGATAGATTTTTAAATATCTCAATCTATCTCCAAAATTAGTTGCTTTTGTAGCTATAGTTGACTATGAATATGACACATAATTAGAAAAAACTGTGCCAATTAAATATAAAAATGACAAATTGATGAATCAAATTCAAATTAAGGGGGCAACCCTGGAAGTCTTAAATTTACCCTCAATGAATGGTATTGAAGATGAAAATTTAAGGCGTTTGATTAATAGCCTTGTCATTGAATTGTACAAGTATCAAGCAGAATCAGAACGAAAAAAAATTAAGGAACGTCAGGCACAGGGAATCGAAATTGCTAAGAAAAAAGGCAAATTCAAAGGTCGGCAACTGAAATTTAAAAAAAATGATCCACGTTTAAAGCATGCTTTCGATTTGTTTTTGAATGGTTTATCTGATAAAGAAGTTGAAGAACAAACTGGAATCAATCGCCGAACGTTTAGAAGGTATCGAGCAAGATATAACGTGACAGTAGATCAAAGAAAAAACAAAGAAAAGAGGGATAGTTAATGAGTACGGTTATTTTAGCTGAAAAACCAAGCCAGGCATTAGCCTACGCAAGTGCTTTAAAACAAAGCACCAAAAAAGACGGTTATTTTGAGATCAAAGACCCACTATTTACAGATGAAACGTTTATCACCTTTGGTTTTGGGCATTTAGTGGAATTAGCAGAACCAGGTCATTATGACGAAAAGTGGCAAAATTGGAAACTTGAATCTTTGCCGATTTTTCCTGATCGATACGATTTTGAAGTTGCAAAAGATAAGGGAAAGCAGTTTAAAATTGTTGCAGAACTTCTCAAAAAGGCAAATACAATTATTGTTGCAACAGATAGCGACAGAGAAGGTGAAAATATCGCCTGGTCGATTATCCATAAAGCAAATGCCTTTTCAAAAGATAAAACATTTAAAAGACTATGGATCAATAGCTTAGAAAAAGATGTGATCCGAAGCGGTTTTCAAAATTTGCAACCAGGAATGAATTACTATCCCTTTTATCAAGAAGCGCAAACACGCCAAATTGCCGATTGGTTGATCGGCATGAACGCAAGCCCTTTGTATACGTTAAATTTACAACAGAAAGGCGTACAAGGTACATTTTCACTAGGACGTGTTCAAACGCCCACCTTATACCTTATTTTTCAGCGCCAGGAAGCCATAGAGAATTTTAAAAAAGAACCTTTTTTCGAGGTGGAAGCTAGTATAAAAGTAAACCAAGGGTCATTTAAGGGCGTTCTAAGCCCCACACAGCGTTTTAAAACCCAAGAGGAGCTTTTAGCTTTTGTTTCTTCTAAACAAGCTAAAATAGGCAATCAAGAGGGGATAATTGCTGATGTTCAAACCAAAGAGAAAAAAACGAATAGTCCGAGTCTGTTTTCTTTAAGTAGTTTGCAATCAAAAGTTAATCAGCTTTATAAAGCGACAGCGAGCCAAACTTTAAAAGCTATGCAAGGACTGTATGAAGCAAAATTATTGAGTTATCCAAGAACAGATACACCATTTATTACAGAGAACGAATTTGCTTATTTAAAAGCGAATTTTGGCAAATATAGCGGTTTTTTAGGACTTGATCTTGAAATGGTTCAAACAGAGCCTAGAAAGCGTTATGTGGACGGTAGTAAGGTACAGGAACACCACGCCATTATCCCAACAAAACAAGTACCTAACGAATCTGCATTAGCGAAAATGGACGATTTGCAACGAAAAATTTATGCTTTAGTCGTTAAAACGACCGTTGCCATGTTTTTACCTGATTACTTGTATGAAGAAACCAAGATACAAACGAAGGGGGAAAAACAGACTTTAGACTGAAATAAAAAAAAAATGCTTAGTGAATCCATCTCGATTGACAGAATTTAAGGGCAGATAGACTTCCTTTTTTATTTCACAATCTTGTTGTATAATAGTGTAAAGGATTAAAGGAGATGATTAGATGGAAAAACAAATTTGGAAGCAGTTTGTACAAGGAGAAACGAGAGTCCTAACGCAGCTTCCATCAAAAATAGCTAATTCATGGCAATTCTGTTTACAAAACCATGTGGATCCTTTTTTAGTCAAATCACCAAAAATTTTAACTGCAAGTGACTTAACAACGAAGCAGCAAGAGAATCAAGAACTCATCCAACTTGTTAAAGCGGAATTAAGTAGCATTGAAAAACAGTTTCACTTAACAAATCAACTATTTATTCTAACCGATAATGAAGCAAATATCATTTGGCGAACGGGAAATTATCAAGCAAGAGATTTTGCCAATGAGATTGCCTTTCGTGAAGGAAGTAATTGGTCAGAGTTAGAAGTCGGTACGAATGCTATCGGTCTGGCCTTGCGATCAAAAGAAGATGAGTGTCTTGCTTTGGAAGAACATTACTCGGCAGCATCAAGAAAATGGAGTTGTGCGGCATCACCAATTCTTGATGAAAACAATGAAATTCTCGGAGTCCTAGATATATCAACGTATCAAAACTCGACGGCGAAGGATTCATTTTTACTATTGACGATGCTGACGCAAAAAATATCCAATCAGCTGATGAAACGGCACATTCAACGACGAAATGACTTATTAGAGTACGCAAAGTCTTTTTTAGAAGAAGTTCTTTTTTGTGATGCGCATTTTCGCATTATTCAAGTACCGCCTAGTATGGCAGATCAGTTTCATATAGGGCAGGATATGCGTAAAATCATTAGTCCAGCAATGATTTATGATCAAGAAAGTATTATGCGTAATCGCCAACTAATCGGTTACAAATACAAATTGTATCAAGTGAAAAATGAAAAGGGTAACACACCGACCTATCCAGGTGTAGCTTCTAGAAGTAAGAGTTACCAACAGTTTTTGAATCAGGTTATTAAGGTCTCTACAACGAGTGTGCCAATTCATATTTTTGGCGAGTCAGGTAGTGGAAAGGAAATAATATCGCAGACCATTCACCAAAATAGTCCACAAAAAAATGGCCCTTTGATTGCTATTAATTGTGGGGCTATTAGTGAGAATTTATTGGAAAGTGAGCTTTTTGGCTATGCACCAGGCGCGTTTACTGGCGCCAATGCGAAAGGGTTTGAAGGAAAATTATCACAAGCCAATGGCGGCAGCTTATTTTTAGATGAGATTGATAGTATGCCGGAAAAGATGCAACAATCTTTGCTTCGTGTATTAGAAGACAAGATGGTGACCCCTATTAGTGGAAAACCGGTCATGACTGATTTTCGCTTAATTACGGCAAGTAACAAGGATTTACGGAAGTTGGCCCTAGAAGGCAAGTTCCGAGAAGATCTATTTTATCGCTTATTTGTATGTACGGTCCGCATTCCGCCTCTTAGAGAACGCTTAGAGGATATTGCTCCACTGGTTGACCGATTTATGGTGAGCAATCATTGGGAAATTGATTGGAAGTGGAAGATTGAAAAAGTTGCCAAAGGATATCCTTGGTACGGTAACATCCGGGAGTTCAATAATTTTCTATCGCGAGTGGCGATATTTTACTCTGATTCAGAACCGTCAGAGGATGAATTGAACGCCTTAATTCAAACAGGTAGCATTTACCTAAATCAGGGTTCAACCAATTCCTACGAACCTATCTTTACTAGCAAAATAAAATCAGAAAAACATCGGATTGAAGAAGCGTTAGAAGCGAGCCATTTCAATATGACAAAAACAGCAGAAACATTAAATATCTCACGAGCAACACTGTATCGCAAACTAAAAAAATACGAGTTGTCTTGGTAAATTTTTGTGAAAAAAAGCAAATTGAGAAGAAATTTGCTTTTTTTAGTAAAAAAATAGTTTGAAGCAGAAAAAAAAAGAGAAGGAAACTTCTCTATTTTTTTTTGTGTCTCAGAAACTCGCTAATGAGACAAACTGTATCACATCTTTGTTGCGATTGTGTCTCAAAAAGGTAAGCGATTCCAAAGTGTGTGTTTCAAGATTAAAAATATGGCCGGAGTGATTTGTTGTATAACATCGTAAATCAGTCGTATAGCAAGGATTTGTGAAAGGAGAGATGTTCTCTCTTGTTTCACAAAAAAGTTGGCATACAACTTGCTTATTACTAGACTGAAAGCGTAATCAATAAGGAGGGACAATTCATGACAAACTATGACTTAATTGTCATTGGCGCTGGACCGGGCGGCTATGTTGCGGCGATTAAAGCTGCACAACTCGGCAAAAAAGTAGCTGTGGTCGAAAAGAATAAAATAGGAGGTACCTGTCTAAATGTGGGCTGTATACCTTCGAAAAGCTATCTGCAACATGCGCATTGGCTCTTATCATTGGAAGAAGGAAAAAAACATGGTGTAGATACTACGCTCAATGCCATAGACTTTTCAAAAATGGTCGATCGAAAAAATGGCGTCGTTCAAACACTGCAATCGGGCATTCAGCATTTGTTTTCGAGTAATAAAATTGATTACATCGAAGGTGAGGCTGCGTTAGTTTCTAAGACGTGCGTCGAGGTAGCTGAGAAAGCATTGCATGCTGAAAAGATTTTATTGGCGACAGGGGGAAAACCTTTTGTGCCACCGATTAATGGGATTGAACACGCACATTATAATACGACCGATACGTTCTTTTCTATGGCTGAATTACCGAAAAAACTTGTCGTTATCGGTGGTGGGATTATTGCAGTGGAGTTGGCATTTGCAATGAAACCATTGGGCGTAGACGTAACGTTATTAGAGGTAGCCAAAGATATTTTACTAACGGAAGATCCAGAAGCGCGCAAAATCATCAAAAAGAAATTGTCAAAAATGGGCATTGCCATTACGACTTCTGCAAAAATTGACCAAGTAACCGATAAGGAAGTCATCGTAGCTGGGAAAGCTGTGGCATATGATCGCTTACTCGTAGCTGCTGGGCGAAAACCAGATTTGACTTTAGCGAGTCAACTGGAGATTGAATTGGATGAAGCAAGCCATTTCGTTCGCGTAAACAATACGTATCAGACCAGTATTCCAAGTATCTATGCAATAGGCGATGTCATCGGAGGTTATCAATTGGCACATGTTGCCAGTCAAGAAGGGATACGCGCTGTCGAGGCGATGTTTGGTACTGAGAGATTCCCAGTGGATAAAACATCTGTCCCACGTTGTCTTTACACTAGTCCTGAAGTAGCAAGTTTTGGACTATCTGAAGAAGAAGCGAAAGCCCAATATCAAGATGTAGTTGTGAAGATGATGCCTTTTTCAGGAAATGGGAAAGCCATTGCAGCGATGGAAACAGATGGATTTGTCAAAATAATTAGTGAAAAACACTACCATCAAATTCTAGGAGCGGTAATTGTCGGAAGCCATGCAACAGAGATGATTCATACGATTTTAGCTGTAAAAGAAGCAGAAGGAACAATTGATGAGCTTGATGAAATGATTTTTGCCCATCCGACGCTTTCTGAAGTGATTGGTGAGACGAGCAATTCATTATTTGGACGAGCAATTCATGGTTAATAAGGAGGAAAAGAAAATGACAAAAATGACAAAAGATCAAGCAAAATGGATCCTAAAAACAATGTACGATATCCGTAATTTTGAAAACCAAGTGCATGATATTTTTACGACAGGTGAAATTCCAGGATTCGTTCACTTATATGCTGGCGAAGAAGCAATTGCAACAGGCGTCTGTGCGAATTTGACAGATGATGATTATATTACAAGTACGCACCGTGGTCATGGACATTGTATCGCAAAAGGTTGCGACTTAGATGGCATGATGGCTGAAATTTATGGGAAAGAAACAGGCTTAAATAAAGGAAAAGGTGGCTCGATGCATATCGCCGACGTCGGTAAAGGAATGCTTGGGGCTAACGGTATGGTCGGTGGCGGCTTCCCAATCGCTGTCGGAGCGGGCTTACGAAATAAATATCTAAAAACAAAAGATGTTGCGGTATGTTTCTTTGGTGATGGCGCTGCGAATGAAGGGACGTTCCATGAAGGAATTAATATGGCGTCGATTTGGAAATTACCGGTCATTTTTGTTAACGAAAATAACTCATTTGCGGAAGCAACACCGCAATGGTATTCATCCGGTTCTAAAACAATCGCCGAACGTGCAGCAGCATATGGCATTCCCGGTGTAAGAGTGGATGGCGATGACTTGTTTGCAGTCTATGAAGCTACTGGGGAAGCAATCGAGCGTGCACGAAAAGGCGAAGGGCCAACACTGGTTGAATGTGTAACGTATCGTAATTACGGGCACTTTGAAGGTGACGAACAAAAATACAAAAATATAGATGGTGAAGAAAAAAATCGCCAAGACCGCGATTGTATTCCAGAATTTATCGAAAAAGCAATTGCGAAAAAATTATTAACGAAAAAAGAAGCAGAAGAAATTGCTGAAAAATCAACTACTGATATTGCGCATGCCATTAAATTTGCTGAAGAAAGTCCAGTTCCACGCCCAGAAGCATTGTATGAAGATGTATTCGCAGACTAAGCAGAGAAAAAGGAGAGAAGAAACATGACTAGAAAAATTACTTTTATGAAAGCTATTAACGAAGCATTAGAACAATCAATGGAGCGTGACGATCGAGTAATCTTACTTGGTGAAGATATTGCCGGAGGAGCAAAGGTTCCTCACTTAGAAGAGTCAAATGAAGATGCTTGGGGTGGCGTGTTTGGTGTCACAAAAGGTCTGATGCCTAAATTCGGTCGCGAACGTGTGATTGATACACCAATCTCAGAAATGGGCTACATGGGAGCGGCAGTTGGTGCTGCTGCTACAGGATTACGTCCAGTCCCAGAATTGATGTTTAATGATTTTATTGGTTTTTGTTTTGACACAATCTTAGCTCAAGGCTCTAAAATGCGCTATATGTTTGGAGGAAAAGCGAAAATTCCGATGACTGTCCGTACGTGCCATGGTGCAGGCGCAAGTGCCGCTGCTCAACACTCAGGATCATATTATGGCATTTTTGGCTCTATTCCAGCGGTCAAAGTAGTTGTCCCTTCTAACCCTTATGATGCTAAAGGATTACTAACGGCTGCTATCGAAGATGACAACATTGTTATTTTCTCTGAAGATAAGACTCTTTATGGCTTAAAAGGTGAAGTGCCAGAAGAGTACTATACTGTTGAAATCGGAAAAGCAAAAGTAAAACAAGAAGGAACGGATTTGACCATTGTGACTATCGGAAAAATGTTATACGTTGCTCTTGAAGTGGCAGATAAATTAGCGAAAGATGGCATCTCTGTAGAAGTAATCGACTTGGTTACTGTAGCACCGTGGGATCAAGAAACGATTATTCAGTCAGTGAAGAAGACAGGTCGTTTAATCGTGATTGACGAAGCCAATCCCCATAATAATACTGCGACAGATATTGCATCTATCGTCGGAGACAAAGCATTTGATTATCTAGATGGACCAATTAAATGTGTCTGTGCACCAAATACACCCGTACCATTTGCTACAAACTTAGAACAATTATACTTACCAAATGCAGACCGTGTATTAGAAACTGCAAATGAATTAATCGCGGACTTAAAGAAATAAGAGGAGGTGGATAGTGAATGGCAACAGAAATTACAATGCCTAAATTAGGGCTTACAATGACAGAAGGAACCGTCGACAATTGGGCGAAAAAAGAAGGCGATGCCGTTAGTAAAGGTGAAGTTGTATGTACAATTAGTTCTGAAAAACTAAGCTACGATATTGAATCGTCAGTAGATGGAACATTGATTAAAATTTTGGTAGCAGAAGGCGATGATGCGGAATGTACTGCGCCAATCGGCTATATCGGAGAGCCAGGTGAACAAGTAAGCGGGGAGGCTTCACCAGCTGAACCTACTTCTGCTCCAGTAGAGGAAAATAAGGCAACAAGTGAGGAACCAAAAGCACAAGCGGCACCCGAAAGAAAAGCAGGTGAACGTATCTTTATTACACCATTAGCACGCAAATTAGCTGCTGAAAAAGGATTTGATATTGCCCAAATTAATGGCTCAGGTGGCAATGGTCGAATTACTCGACGCGATGTACAGCGTCATCAACCAAGTGTGGAGACTACTATTGCAGCCGCATCTTCAACCGTCGGAGCTGGCTTAAAAGGTATGCGTAAGACAATCGCTGAACGTATGATGCATAGCTTACAATCTACAGCACAAGTAACCATCCAACAAAAAGCAGATATTACGAATTTATTAGCATTCAAGAAAGAATTGCAATCTAAATCGAGTGTTCCATTGAAGGATGGTCAATTAAGTATTACGACCTTGCTTTCAAAAGCAGTCATCTTGGCTTTGAAAGAAACACCAGATATGAATGCCTGGTATCAAGATGGTTCTTATGAAAAACAAGAGGCAGTTCATCTTGGAATGGCCGTTGCCGTTGCAGATGGCCTAGTTGTACCAGTCGTTGAAGACGCTGATCGCATGACGCTTACTGAATTAGGTAAGACCTTAAATAGTCGGATTACCGAAGCTCGTGATGGGTCGTTAGCTGGCAAGCATTATTCAGGTTCGACCTTTACGATCAGTAATCTTGGCAAGAGTGGAGCAGAGTACTTCACACCAATCATCAATACACCAGAAATTGGTATCTTAGGTGTTGGGTCAATGCAAAGCCAATTAGCATTTGATGAAAATCGCGAAGTAGTTGAGTTGAAGAAATTACCATTAAGCTTGACATTCGATCATCAAATCTTAGACGGTTCACCAGCTGCAGAATTTTTAGGCCGCATCATTTTCTACTTGGAAAATCCGTATAGTTTAGTATTCTAAAAGGTTTATTCGTATTTAAGGTCGTGTGTCAGAAGTTCTACTATAAGTGAAAAGACAGAAAAATCAAAAGTTGGAAAGGCAACTTCTGGTTTTTCTGTCTTTTCCATTCGAAGCATACGATACATCGTGATACGTTTTGTAACATGATGTTTCATAAAACTTTCCGATTTGTTACAGTGTTTCTAAGAAAGTACGATTTTATCAACTGTTTTAATTTTGGCACGCTTTTTGCTCATTATCTAAGTGCTTCACATGTTTTGAAGGAAACGTGATGAATGATGCATGGAGGAATGTCAAATGAAAGCAGCAGTATGGTATGGACAAAAAGATGTCCGTGTAGAAGATGTCGAAGTAAAGGCGTGTGAACCAGATGAAGTTCGAGTAAAAGTAGCATTTACTGGGATTTGTGGTTCAGACTTACATGAATTTTTAGAAGGACCAATTTTTATTCCCGTTGATCAACCAGATCCATTTGCAAAAGGTCAAGCGCCTTTAACGATGGGGCATGAATTTTCTGGAACGATTGAAGAAGTTGGTTCACAAGTGAAGGATGTAAAAGTTGGCGATCGTGTAGCTATTTTTCCTACGATGTCAAATGAAGCAAAAGTTGAAGAAGTTGATTTGTATGATGGCTATAACTTTATTGGCTTGGCAAGAGATGGCGGCTTCGCTGAATATTGTACCGTTCCAGAACATTACGTGTACAAATTGCCAGATGAAATGTCTTTTGAAGAAGGAGCTTTAGTTGAACCAACAGCGGTTGCTGTACAAGCGTGTAAAGAAGGCGGTGTAAAATTTGGTGACAAAGTTGCTATTTTTGGAGCCGGCCCAATCGGATGTTTAGTGGCTGCTGCTGCCAAGGCTGCTGGTGCGGTGGATATTATCGTTTGTGATTTGTCAGAAGAACGTTTAGAAAAAGCCAAAGAATTAGGTGCGACAGTCACATTGAATTCAGGAAAAGTAAATGTTGTTGAGGAAATCCGTGCGATGACAAACGGTGGGGTCGATGTTGCTTTTGAAGTTGCGGGCGTTGAAGTAACAGTCAAACAAGCGATAGATGTTACGAAAGCACGCGGCATGATGGTCATTGTGTCTATTTTTGCTCATGAAATATCTTGGCACCCAATGCAATTGATTAACTCTGGTGTGAAAATCACTTCGACCATTGCCTATACCCGTACGACATTTGCCCAAACAATTCAAGCGATTGCAAGTGGTCAATTAGCTGTTGATCCAGTGATTACAAGAAAAATTGAATTAGAAGAAATTGTGGAAGAAGGCTTTGGTCTTTTGACTAGAGACAAATCACAATCGAAAATCTTAGTAGACATTCAAAAAGGTCGCTAATTAAAAATTAGGCCGCATAATGGCGATTATGTGGCCACCCTACCACAAAGATTGAAGCTGAAAAGCTCCAAGTAAAAGGTCCTGAAAATTCGAAAGTTGTTGTTCAAACTTTTGGATTTTCGGGACTTTTTGCTTGGAACTAATTTTGGGTCGCCATGACGATTTTAAAAGACAGATTTTTTGGTTCTGTTGCAAAGTCTCAAAAAGGTCATTAGTTTTTCAAGATGATTCTTATTTAAGCAGGGATTCCTAATAGTCCTTTGATTTCTGTACAGACGGAAAAGCCAAAAAGAGACCCTTCTTTTCGGCTTTTTTTATAAATTCCTCGAATGGCTTCCATGCCTTTAATCGTGGTTGAGGCTGTTCGCAAACTTTGGTAAAATTTGTTTCTTCGCTTACTTGGACGATGATCTTGTTCAATCAGATTATTCAGATACTTGATTGTTCGATGTTCTGTTGTTATATACAGTCCATTTTTCTGAAGCTTTCTGAAGGCACTCTTAATAGAGGGTGCTTTATCCGTTACTAGAACCTTTGGTTCTCCAAACTGGTTCTTCAGTCGTTTTAGAAAAGCATACGCAGCCTGTGTGTCGCGCTTTTTCCGTAACCAGATATCTAAGGTTAAGCCATCTACATCGATAGCGCGATATAAATAATGCCACTTTCCTTTAATTTTGATATAAGTCTCGTCCATTTTCCATGAATAAAAGGACTGTTTGTTTTTCTTTTTCCAAATTTGATAAAGAATCTTTCCGTATTCTTGCACCCAACGGTAAATTGTGGTGTGACAAACGTGAATTCCTCGGTCATACAGAATTTCCTGCACTTCACGATAACTCAGGTTGTACCGAAGATAGTAGCCGACGGCTACGATAATCACGTCTTTTTGAAATTTTTTTCCTTTGAACTGAGTCATCTTCATTCCTCCAAGCTATCTTTTTCAATTATTTTACCTCAAAATGAGCTTATCGGAAACTTTGCAACAGAACCGAATAAGACATGCTGGAAATGAAAAAGCGATTGTGTCTGATTTACCAGATGCAATTTTAGTACTAACAACATGTTCAGCCTTAATTAATTATTTGGGAATAAAATTGCTAAATAATCCTCCAAAATAATGAAGAGTATGTTCGTGAAAGAATAATTGTTCGAAACTAATACTATTTTTACAATGTATATGCATTGTAAAAAATCATAATTAAATTAAATATAAGAGATATTGAACAATATGGATATACGGTATATACTTAATTATAGGAGTTGATTTTATGAATATAAAAAAACGAAAAATTAGAGAAGTAGGTAACTCAATAGTTGTCACTTTATCAAAAGAGAGTTTATTACAAAAAGGATTGAAACCTGGAGATACTATTTTTATTGATGAAGACAAAATGATGGATGCAATCGTGAAAGAAGAAAGCAATTTAGATCTCGAAATTGATATGTATGTGAATCAAGCTCTATCTGAATATGATGCGGCGTTCAAGGAATTAGTTGATCGATGATTTATTTGAGCGAAAGAGACATTTTAAAATTGAATGTTATTCAAATAAAAAGATATTCACCAAAGGAAACAATTGGCGTTATTGATAAAAATGCTTTGAGTATGGCTGTAAATCAACCGAAACAGCATATTTTTGGAAAAGATCTCTATCCCGATGTGTTCAGCAAAGCAGCAGTTCTCTTAATAAATCTGATCAAAAAGCATCCATTTCACAATGCTAATAAACGTACAGCATTTTTAGCTACATATATTTTTCTTAAGCTAAACGGCTGTTCACTGAAAATGGAAAATCAGGAAGTTGTAGAATTTGTAGTTAGAATTGCTACGTATCAGGGGGAGTTTGATGACTTAAAAGAGGCAACAACTGATATACTAAAAAATAATTCCACAAAAATAGGAGCAAACTAGTTATCCAGTTAAATCTGGAGAGTTAGTTTGTTTTTGTTTTGGTTTACATAAGATATATTATTCAAAGTAGTTTAAATGGGCTGAATGATAAGATTGAGCGCAAAAATTATGTTAATAATAAATATTACATTCGTATTTTAGAGTTATCCATGGAATTTAAAAGAATTAATAATTCAATTTCCAATTATGCATTTTTCTAGAACTTAAATTCAAGCTGTATGTCGCATCACTAACACGTTTTTGACTTATTGTTTTAAAGTTATTAGGTTTAGTAAAGAATTCACGCAATAAGCGTATGGTTCTATATGGATGATCTAGATATATTTTATAATACCTGTGCATATACGATTGAGAAATTCCGTTCCACAATAACAGGTAATTGATTTAATAGTACCTAAATGATCATCTATAGCTATATACACTGATTTAGTAAGTATTTTATAGGTTACAAGGTTACATATTACTGAGTTTTAAGTTCTACTACCTACTCTCACAGGATGTTTAAGTAATTTACCTGTATTTTTTGCTCTAAAACATTTGCTACGCGTTTTAATGCTTTATGCCAAAGGGAATAATCCATTGTATATCCAATTATAGATAGTAGCAGTACAAACTATGATATTAGGGCCATCATACGCGATTTGTTCAGGAGAAAATTTTAAATTTAATTTAAATAGTAAAAATTCTTATCTATTAAACGTTTATTCACTTTTGTTTCTGTCCCTGCGTACTTTATTCATATTTTAGTGATATTTTGAGCACTGGTGGATTGATAAGCATAGCACTGAAATTCCTTATAGCCCCTATTTTTATTGTATTTAGTTTAATTTATCAATAAATACTATAATGATGACTTCCTAGATTTAATGCAATTTTAGAAACAGAACACCCTTCTCTTAAAACAACTTCAATATATCCCGTTCATCACTTGACAAATAGTACATTATCTCCTCTCCATTCTTCTTAACATTAAGTATGTTATTTCTTTTAACACAAAATTAATATATGTTGTATCAAAGATGTTAAGTAACAAGACTATTTATAGTAGGTTTGGTTGCAGTTGCATTTCTTTTTCGGTTAAAATAGAAAATCAGCACACAATTGTCTCATTTTTGTGGTCTCGAAGTAAAAGGTATGCTATAATAAAGTCAGTGAGGTGAATTCTATGAACTTAGAACAGACAAAATTATGGGAACAAATTATTGAAACTAGCTGGAATTATCAAAAATCAATGGATAATTTATCAAGAAAACAAGTTGGAGCATATTATACCGATCTTGAATTTACAGATGTTATGACTAATCAACTTTTTGAAAGAATGGATAATAAATTTAAAGAAAATATATTCTCTAAAACTTTCTTTGAACCTTGTGTAGGAGTTGGTAATTTTGTTTTTTCTTATTTAAAGTATATCCATGAAAATTTTGATTATAATAAAGATCAAGTGAAGGAATTATTTTCTAATATTTATGTTTGTGACTCTGATCCTAATAGTTTAGAAATTTTTCTTAGTAAATTACGGAGTTTTTCACGAGTATTTTTTGATTTTAATTTAGATGATTCATTTAAACTTACAAATATTGGTAAAGGATTGATTTTTGATATTGAAAAAAAATCAACGGATATAGTTGAACCAAGTGTATATTTTAATATCTCAAAATTTGATATTGTAATGACCAACCCTCCCTATAAAGGCTTTAGAGCAGAAATAAAACATTATGAGGATAAGATGATTTATGAGGAAGATAAAACTTACTATGAGCAGCTAAAAAATAAAATAAAAAAGAGTTTTAAATATCAGGGAAAAAGCTCTCCGAATATTTATAAACTATTTGTAGAGGATATAACAACAAACTATATGAGTCCGAGCGGATATGCCTATTTATTAATTCCTCAGTCAATACTGAATGATCAATCTTCAACTGAACTGAGGAAGTATTTTTTAGAAGAAAAAGATATACTTCACATTTACAATATAGATGAGCAAATGAAAATTGTGGATTCAAAGCAAGCTTTGTCAGCAATTCTTCTTAAAAACACAAAAGGATTAAGTAATTTTCCGATAGTAAACCATTATGGAACTTCTAGAGAAGTGAAAGTAGACATAGAAGGTGATCAGATTAAGAAAAATATGAATAGTTCCATAATTGCACTTTCTAAAGAGAAAATGAAAATTTTTGACAAAATGAACTCCTGTAAAAAAATTGGAGAATTTTCTTATATCAATAATTTGAGAGGTGAACTTGACTTAACAATTAATAAGAGTAGTATCAAGAAAAATGGAATTTATAAACTGATTAGAGGTCGAAATTTATCAGATTTTTAAATTGAAAAATGTTGACCAAAATGATGAATTTATTTCAGAAGAATTTGTTCAAAATAGTAAGAAGAATACTTTCGTTTTTCAAGAAAGAATTGCATGTCCTCAAATATCCAATATGAACGCAAGAAAAAGACTTTACTTCAGTTATGTTCCTTCTAATGTTGTGTTGGGAAACAGCTGTAACTTTATATATGTACAACCGAATGATGAAGGAATAGATTTATATTTTTTGTTAGGTCTTTTAAACTCAGATTTGTATGACTGGTATTTCAGATTGTATAGCTCAAATAATCATATAAATAACTATGAAATTGATAATTTTCCAATTCCTAAAGTTAGCATAAAAGAGAAACAAGAGTTATCTCAAATTGTAAAAGATGGGTTATATGGGGAAGCCAATAATCTACTTGCAAAAATTAATAGTAAAGTAAATAGTTATTTTGACAAAGATAATAAAAAGTTAAAACCTATGTTTGATGATAAGTGTATTGAAGACATAAAACTTGCTTTTCCAACGATTAATCACCAAAAAATTATGGATTATATTACTAATCAAATTAGTGTTGAAGAATTTACAGATAATACAGAACTTAATTCTTTCGATTTAAAAGTCATTAATTCAATAAAAGAAAAATATGATTTAATCGGTCGAAATGAAGTATTAAATCATTCATCATTTAAATTATCAGATCTTGACATGGAAATGGTTCAGTCTGTATCACCAGGTGGGAATTGGAAAGAAATCCCCGTTGAAGTTGCTCAAAAGTCAAAACGATTAATGCGTATACGTGAAACAGGTGGAAGAACAACATTGTATGGGCGATTAGATTATTCAAAACCAAGTTATACGATTACAACTTACTTTAATAGACCTGGAAACGGAACTAATATTCATCCAAATTTGGATAGAGTATTAAGCGTGCGTGAAGCTGCAAGAATCCAAGGATTTCCTGATGATTATTATTTTTACGGGAATAAAAAAAATAAGTTAAATCAAATTGGCAATGCAGTTCCTCCATTAATTGCATATCAAATAGCAAAGAGTATAAAAAAGCATATTGATGTAAAAAATTCATTAGATTTATTTAGTGGAGCCGGAGGTATGACTAATGGGTTTAAACAAGCAGACTATTATTCTGTACTTATGAACGATATTGATGAAGCCGCATTAATTACTGCAAAAGTTAATTATCCCCAATCGACAGCGTTTTTAGGAGACTTAACTATTAAAGCTAATAGGAACTATATTATCAATTTTGCTATTAATAATAATGTAGATATTATCAATGGAGGCCCGCCATGCCAAGGGTTTAGCATGGCCGGATTTAGAAATTCTAATGATCCTAGAAGCAAATTGATTTATGACTATGTAGCAGTTTTAAAAGAAGTAAAACCCAAAGTTTTTGTATTTGAAAATGTACAAGGACTGTTATCTCATAATAAAGGGAAAACATTTAAAAATCTATTACAACTATTTTTAGAGGTTGGGTACGTAGTTGAGGCGAGGTTAATGGATTTTAGTGACTATGGTGTTCCTCAAAAAAGAAAACGGGTAATTATTATTGGAGTGAGAAATGATTTAGAAATCTTACCTCTTAAATTATTTCCAAAACCTATTACTACTCCAAAAGAAGACAAAATCTCTGTTTTTGATGCCATAGGTGATTTAGAGGAGGTTCCACTCGATGAAAAATCTTTTTATACTAATAAAGTCATATCAAATTACACAAAAGTATTAAAGGGACAGCTGAATCCAGATGATTATTTAAGTAACTTAGATAATGATTGTGATTAAATTATTGATGTTCAACCATCTAAGCAAATCCAACTATCGTTTTTTAATTGTTAAGTACAAAATATAGCATCCTACCATAATAGGTAGGATGTACCATATTTTTTATTGCTTAGTCCTACTTGACAGTAATTCATTTTGCATAGCAATTAAATAAGTTTGCCATTTTTTCATAATTATATCATATGAAGTTCTATTAATTATTTCATTTTGAAGTTCAAGTAAATATTGAATTGATTCATTTGAAAGTTCAGGACTACCTTTTCTATTATCACCAGATTTTAAATGGAAATCATCAACGGATTCAAAAGAAATTCTTTTAAATCTTGCAAACTCTTCTTTTGAAGAATCGGTAATATTTCTAATTTTTTTATTTTTGATGCTACCGTCTGGGTTAAACTCATATCTATATTTGAAATATTGCTCATACTTAGGCTCAAAATAACTTTTCGATAAAAATTTTTCTATATCAAAACGATTTTCTGTATTTAGAAGTATCCAAAGTGACTCCATAAAGTTTATCATGTTTTGTTTTAAAATTTCACGATACCATTTTAAGGAGAATTGATGATTTAATGTGTAGTCTTGTTTAATAAATTCCCATATTTTTCTTGAAAAAAAAGAGGCAGGAGATACTTTCGTTGTTTCTTCTCGGTTGATTAAATTGATAATATCAGCGTCATATAGCCTATCACGTTTAGAAGAATTGTCACTTGAAGTCATAGGTTGTAAGTAAAGAGGATCATGAATAAACCCTAAACTGATGGGCCCTATATGATCAGCAGATAAACCATTAAAAATTAACTGGTCTCGCATTAGTTGGTTTGCTGCTGCTATATTTCCATCCGACCAATATTCATATGCACGACGGTCTTTGTTATAAGTAGCCATGTTATTATCATGTCTGCCTTTATCTTTTTTCTTTCTACAACATAAATTATACGAATGGAAACCATCAAACCGATCAGGAAAGTTACTCATAGCACCTGGACTAAAAATAGCTTTTCCGTTCATTCGACATGCATATTCAGTTGCTTTGATTACTTCTGTAATACTTGAATTATAGTATTCTACACCCAAGTCTGCCTTCTTAATTAAGTATTTTTTAATTTCATCTTCGTACTCTGAAAGTTCAATAACAATATCATAAATTGTAGAGTATTTATTAAATTTATAATCATAATTTTTCTCAAAGTATTTGGTTGTATTTTTGGTTGGATAAACGTAGTGTAAGTCCATTGTTTCTCCACACCATTGGCAGACTTTTTTCTTAGTGGGATGAATAGCAAGCATTGTGTCTGCATACTTCTTACTAGAATTTTCAAAGCCCAATTCTATAGCTTTATCGTCTGCCCATTGTTCTCTCAGTAATCCAGTAGTATCGGTTTTGGATTTTTTTGTTGCGACCCAAACAGGAGTTCCATCAGATTTAAACTTAATTGGTAATCCCTTATAATTAGGATGATTAATTATCTCATTCATATACTTAATGAAATTAGGATGATAGTTGTTTGTGTTGTTTGTTGACATTTTTTTCTCCATTCTGCCGTATAGGCTTCTTTTATTTCCATCTTGTAAATAATAATGATGATAGTATAGTTTTAGGATCTCAAATAAAAGACTCTGTTTTCTTAAGATTTATCTTTATCTATATTTTTCATAATATCAGTTAAATCACAATTAAAGATTTTTTCTATAATGTTTGTTGTTATTTTTTGTTTAAAGCGGTCGTTGAAAAACCTTGTTTAAGCAAGGCTAGATAATTATTTAAGATTAGTTTTGCTGCTTTGAATTTCTTGATGGATACAGATTGAACTCCTTGGAAATTAAACCTGTTTGATGATACTGGTTCTACGATATTCTTGTGTTAGAAAGTAGCGCATTTTTAGTTCGATAGATACAGTCACTTTCGTGATAGAAACGAAAAACACGTTGATTCAATAAGCTCTGTTCTTGCATTCATTTGTTGAAATTAGATTAATATTCCGATAATCGTTACTCTAGGTAGTCAAGGAAGTTAGCACATTTTTATAGCACTATGATGTCCTGCTTTCGCTTTCTTGACGAATGAAATGGGATTCTATTTCTTTTCAAACAGTCCGAGTGCTTTTTTAGATGGTTATTTCCTCATCTTCTTTCAATAACTTTCTAAATAGTGTTCCCGTGTATTTTCTCCTAATAATATTCTAACTTTTGCTAAAATATCATCAAAATTTTAGTCTTCAAAATTAAATTCTACAAAAAGAAATGTTTTTGAAATCCCTTCCCTTTTAAAGCAATCGTAAACAATAAATACGTTTCATTATAAAGTTTGTAATTGTCTTTAGTCAGTACTGCTATTTTTGGGAAACAGATATCTCCATGCATAATATATATGACAGATATGTTGTTATATATATTATTCGTCAGATTATTTTCCCCCCCCTCTTCTGACACTAGGTCATAATTAGTCGTCCAATAAGTTTAAATAGGGAATCTAGTTAATATTTCTATAGTTTCTGGTGTCTTTTACTAGATAGAAAAAGCGTTAGTTATTTGTTGATTAATATCAAATTTATTCTTTTTGAATTATGGTAATACTTCATAACTTTCACTAAATCTTTCTCTTTGTCAATATCTAAATTTAGTTCTTCAGCAAATGGCGCTACCAATGTTTTCCAATCAACGAATCCCGCCCCTATAGATGTACCTGCTCCTGCAAATACAGCAGCATAGCCTTCATGGACAGCTTTTGAGTATTTTTTGATAAATGTTTTCTTATTCATAATACTACATCAACTAACCTTTCTATATAATCACGATATATTTTTAATTATAACAGAGCGATCAATCTACAGCTAGATAAATCATGTCTAAATATGATCACCCCTTTAAAATTATTCATAAACCAATTAAAATATTGTTTGTTATATGATATATTATATTTATATACATCAACAAAAAAGTGAGGACGTTTATGAAAATTGATCTAAACACCAGTTCCATAATAGCTATGGTTAGTGCTTTCATCTCACTAATTAGTGTTAGTTGGACAATATATTGGAGTAAGCATACTAGAAAGGAGGACATTAAACATACTAAAGAGCTTGACAAGTACACTAAGGAATTGAATGATAAGCAGCAGGTATATATTGAGAAGGTAAACAATAAACAAGAATTGTTAAACCATCTCACAAATTTTTCTAATCTAGGTCATACTATATTAGCCACTTCTACAATGTGTTTACATATCATCGGCTCTTCTATGAAAAGTAAAGATCAAAAAAAGCAACTATTTATTGATTTAGTAAAATATGTATATGAATTAAAAAAAGATGTTCATATCCTACAAACTCATATTGGATACTTAACATCTTTCTTAGCTGATAAAAATATTGCAATTACATCTGGAATAACATACAATGATCTTTATTTTTTAGTAGAGCTTTTAGAAGATATTGTAATTCAAATGCCCAAAATACAGCCTTCTGATATAAAAAAAGCCCTAGAGTCTAGCAATCAATTAAGAATTGAACTAAATATTTTGGAAAAAACATATCTTCAAAAACTAGCAGAATATAACGAAGACATGAAATTGCCAATGAAAACTTTTGTAACTGGAACAGACTTATTTGAATGGTATTTCCCTGAATATCCTCTAGAAATTAAAGGTTTAGACATAGAAAAATCTATATTAGAAGATCTTATTAAAGATTTAGAAGCCCAACTATATAAGTAAACAAATTATACGCCAATTCCCAAAAACAGATTTAAAATCTAATTTGGAGATTGGCGTATAATTTATTGTTGAAAACATAACAGATGACGTAACCTTTCAAGTGTAGCAATTTAAAACAAAAACTTTATTTGAAGTTTATAGAGTCTTACTGTCAAAATGCTAAATTATATAACTAGCAATAGTATGGACTATAATTTTTTTAGTTCGTTTTATGACTATAACAAACTTCTAAAAATTATTTTTTCTTAATTAGATTATAAGTCATCAACATTGTATTCGGTGTATCCTTCATAATAATAGCTAATATCAATACCCTTCATGAAGATTTCTCTATCATTAATTTTATCAGTTAAAGCATTTGAGATTAAATATTTGATCTCCAAATCTTTGACCGGACTTCTTTCCATTGCAGACAAATAATCTTCTTTATCAATTAAGTTCCAGTCTACAACCTGCTTTAATTCTTTTTTCAGAATTAAGTCTAACCATATTCTCGTTGCTCTACCATTGCCCTCACGAAAAGGATGTGCAATGTTCATTTCAACATATTTGGCTACAATTTCATCTAAATTTCTTTGGGGCATTTTATCTATATGTTCTAAAGCGATTTCTAGGTACATTACTGGTGCAAAGCGAAAATTTCCTTTAGAAATATTTTGACTTCTTACTTTACCAGCAAATTCATAAATATCTTCAAATAAATAATTATGGATATAAGACAGCCCTTTGAATGTTCCAACTTCTACTCTGTCAATATCTCCAGAGTCATATAATTGTTTAGCTTTTTCTTTACTGAGACGTTCCTCAACTCTGTTTAACTCAAGTTGGTTAATAATACCTAATTTGTTTTCTAACAACTGAATTCACCGCCTATTAATTATTAATTCTCTTTTTCAATAACTCTTTTAACTTTCATGCTAAGTTTTTCAATGTATTTTAGCATGAAAGCTACATAACAATCAAAAATATAAAGATACATACTATCCAGCTTTTATCAAGTAATATTCTCCTTTTTCCTAATGGTGAAAATAAACTCAATGCACTTTTTCAGATATGGAACATCATCATGATAGATAGTTGATGATATATAATAAATGTTTTTTGTTATTACATATAAGACATTAATTTAAATGTTTTTAACAATGAACGCTTGTAAAATATCTAGTTTACTAGTTTCGTTATTAAGTTTTGCAGGCTTAACAACTTGAATTTTTCTTTCAGATAATATTTTTAATAACCCTATTTCTTCAGGAATTATTTTATATGCAAGTGATAAAATATCTTCAGGAACAACTATCCAACTATAATTAGTTTTAGGATTTAAAATTATATTGTTAAGGTTGCTATCTGATAAAACTATTTCGATGCTATGTGTATTTAATTCTTGTGTGTATTTATTAGACACGTTTTCTAGCAACAGAAAATCTAAAGTGATATATCTCATTAATAACGAAGAATAAAAGGAAAAATTGGGAACTAATTTATAAACTGATTTTCCTTTATGATGTGAGTTATTAGTACTTTGTAGCCACGAGCTTTCTGACAATGCAAATGAAAAATCAGATATAGTAAATATTTGTTTGTCGCTACTATCAATTTTAGAGTATCTATTTTTTTTAACTATTTTCCCACCCTCTTTAGCTTGGATCGTTTTAATAGTTGACCAAGTGTTTACTAAATCAGATCGCTTAATATCTTTTGCTAAAACTTTCTGCATTAATTCATCTTTTATTTGGTTGTTTCCTTGACTAATTTTTTCTACTAATTCAAAGTTATCTGGACTGACTTCTACATCCTCTATGTTAGGAACACTAACTCCCCTACCTGCTGATCGTTGCTGGTAGTCAAAGTATATTTCTCCTGCTTTTTTTCTTTTCCATATTAGCGATTCAGTTACTCCGGCTACATATGCTAAATGTTTAATCCACTGTGTGAAAGAACTATACTCGTTACGCCATAATTTATTATATTCTACTTCTCTTATTAGCTCGTATAGGCGTACCCATGAATGAGTATCCTTAGACAATATTTCTTCAATTTCATGTTCTATTTTTCTTAGGTTCAATTTATCCTCCTTTCTATCTATTTACTATAATACGTTATAGTAAATAGACGGTATAAAAAGAAAGAATTCATGAATATTAATTATTATATGTATTCTTTCTTCCTATTATAGTTAAAAAATGTATTCAATGATTTGATCTATTTTAGCCATATCCTTTAATGGTAAATGTTCTATTTGGCTTAACTTTCTTTCTGTGAAATCTAAAGATTTTAATTGGGAAATAACGACTTGGCCATGAGTTTCTATTTCATCAGGTAATGTATAACGAGTTGGCATATTTCTAATTGTAGAAGTTATGGGACAAATTACTGCAAACATTGTCTTTCTATTAAAGTCATATCTAGAAACTACTAGACCTGGACGTCTTTTCTGTATTTCTTTTCCAGCTGAAGGATCGAAATCTATCCATACAATATCGCCCTTTTTAGGAATATATTTCTTTTCGTCACTCATTAAAATAATTCTCTCCCTCCAGGTTCAATGTCATGCCATTCATCTTTTTCGTAGTACTCCCCTTCTGATCCACCACTAAATGGATCTTGTAATTTAGGGACTAACGTAATTGTCCCATCATCAGAATACATCACTATATATTCTTGGTCTGCTTTTGGTTTCTGTCCGTTATTAGATGGTAATGTCAATACTACAGAACTTCCTTGTTTTCTAGATTTTGTGGTTAACATACAATCACCTCTTGTCTTTCATTATACTAAATAATTAATTGGTTTTAAATGATTATATACTACATTTAATTAACTTAGTGTAATTTAGTTAGATAATCGAGATTAGATATTTTAGAATTAATTCGTCGGGTTCAGATACTTAAAAGTTTTTGACCTCTTTGTTTTTTCGTGCTATACTTGGAATTATCAAGTGTCAAAAACTTATGTTCAGAAAAGGTGAGAAAATTTTGTCCATTTATGGTTATTCAAGAGTGAGTACTAGTAATCAAGATTACAAAACCCAGATTCAAAAACTAGAACAAGCCGGAGCAGAAAAAATTTTCAGTGAAAAATATACGGGAACAAAAAAAGAAGGAAGAAAAGAATTAGAAGAACTACTATCTATTGTAAAACCTGACGATAAAGTTTTAGTGACGAAAATTGATAGGCTGGCTAGAAGTATTGTTGATTTAAATTCGATTATCTCTTCTTTAAACAATTCAGGAGTGACTATCACCTTCTTAGATAATGCCCTAACCTTTGAGCCAAATAAAAGTGATTCTATGCAAACATTAATGATGAACATGTTGGGGAGCTTTGCGCAATTTGAAAGAGATTTAATCGTGACGAGAACGCAAGAAGGGAAACAATGGCATCGAGCGAACAATAAAAATTATCGAGAAGGACGTCCGAAAAGAGTTCTAAATGATAAATACAAACATGCACTAGAGTTAATGGAAACAAACAGCATGAGAGAAGTAGAGAAGAAAACAGGTATTTCTTTGTCTACTCTTAAACGAATTAAAAAACAAGCTAAAGAAGAACAATTACTTAGTGAAAAATAGATAAGGAGAAGTTATTATGGAAAATAGAGAGAAGATTATTCAGTTGTTGGAAAATCCTTTAATTTCAGGGTATGGAATAGAAAAAATGTCAAATGGTCGACTCTATTCTGCAAATTTTCAAAGATATAAAAAACGTGTAGCAAAAGAAAAACAGCCAATGGTTATTTTTGATACAATGTCAGTAAAAGTGGAAAAACTATTATTAGAGTTGACCGAAGAAGTATTGCGAGTTCAGCCTAAAACAAAACAAGAATATAGAGAAATGGTTGCAAGATATAGTTTTAGAAACGGAGAGAATTAAGATGGTTGTTCGAAAAAAATATGATTACTGGGGAATAGAAATTACTACGTGGAACAAGACAAATGTAGTTGCTTATGTTGCTTGTGATTGCGGCCAATTGGCTAGAAGAGAGCTAGGAAAATATAATCATTTTAAGTGTAGTAGCTGTAAAAAAGAATATAAATTAAGCAACGGTTCTTATGTAGAAATACGCACAAAAAAAGAATTGAAAAAAGGTAAAATCTTGATAAAATAATAATAGGTAACAACTACTTCCTCAATATAATAGTGTCAGTATGTATAAAGTAATACCTCGAATTTTTGGTGGTTGTTGCTTTTTTTATTTTAGAGATGTATAAAACACCATAAAATTAAGCTAAATAGCGAATTTTATGGTGTTTTAAGTGAAGTAAAATTAACCAAGTGCAAAAAATAGAAATGTAAAATATAAAACTGGATAAATGTTGATAATACCACCTAAGATAAAAGCAATTTTATGGTAAGTTTTATATCCTTTTTTATAATTGAAAATAGCTAAAATAAAACCAATAATTCCTAAAATTAGTCCTACTACCGTTTGTTGAGAATGAATATATAGTTGTGGTGTCAGTACTAAAAGGTTTGCTACTACTCCTAAAAAGAGAATGAATGTAAATAGATATCTCTTCATATAGTTTCCTCCTTAAGATTAGTTAAGAGTATAAAGATTTATACATATAAAATATGATAAAAAATCATTAGTAAATATTACATATTTTCAAAACTTGTTAATCTTTTGTTAGCTTATTATATAAGACCATAAGCTATAGCAATTGCAGGGAATAAGTTGTTTAAAAAGTGTATGAATATGCTTACTCTTAAGTCTTTTGTTTTGTAGTAAGAAACTGAAAGGATAATCCCCATGAAGAAATACATTCCAAAGCTGATAAAATTTGTAGGGCCATGAATAATCCCAAATAAAAAAGAACTGATTAATATTGCTAATAGGGCATTATTTTCTACAAGATATCCTATGATACCTCCTCTAAATACAATTTCTTCCATAATTGGTGCAGCAATTCCTAACAATAAAACCACTAAAACAGGAGATACTCCACTAAATAATTTAATAAGAGTCGAATCATTTGCTGTAGTTGTGTGTCCTTGCATATTTAATAACAATGTTCCACCAATAGCTATGCCTCGATCTATTAATGTTGCTACTAAAATAATCAAAATATTTTTTTTAGTAAGAAATGGATGATTTGTTTTTATAATGTTCATTCTTTTAGCTAAGTAGATTAAAAAAAGAATATTAATAACAACAAGTATGACTGTAACAAGTGTCGAGGAAATATTTAAGTTTTTTTCTCCTGCATCTAAAGATAATTGTTTTATTACTCCAAAAGCAGTGATTCCAATTTGACTAATTATAAATAATATGAAAATTGAAAATATTCTTTTTGCATAGTTCATATAATCACTCCTATTAAAACCAATGTTCGTTTTTTCTATTGATTCTTAAATTTAACAGCTGTACCATATGCTACAACTGACTGCATGTCATTACTAATAGATCCAGAGTCAAAACGCATAGCAATAATAGCGTCGGCCCCAATATTTTTTGCTTCTTCTTTTAAACGGTCCATTGCTATTTTTCGTGCTTCTTGTTGCATTTCTGTATACGCTTTGATTTCTCCGCCCACTAAATTTTTTAATCCTGCGCCAATATTTTTTACAATATTTTTAGAATGTGTTGTTACACCAAATACTACATCAAGTGTTTCGTATTCTACACCATATAATTTTTCTGAAGTTGTTATGAGCATATTAAAAAACCCCTTTCAAAATTTTATGTTATAAGTATAGCATATGAAAGAGAGGAAAAAAACTTACAATATTGTTATTTTATAACTTAAAGTAACTGACTAAAATTGATTAGATATAATAAATATTGATCTTATCAATAAATATAACTGTTGTTTTTTATAGAAGAGAATTAATATAGGCATTCTAAGGAGATGAAAAGTATTTAAATTTATTGAATTTCTGATAAAATAAATTTTGGTAATAACCACTTTGCCAATAGTAGTAGTGTCATGAATTTAACCCTCGATTTTAAGTGGTTATTGCCTTTATTCTTATAGAGTGAAATTTTTTATAACTTCTTTATTTTTTTTAGCCATTGATAAATTCCTACCAAGATAGAGGTTACATAAAAAAGGTAAATACTTAAAAAGAGTATATTCATGATTTCCTCTTAGTTAAGGGGTACATGGAACATAGAAACGAAAATGCACGGTAGGATAAAAATATAATCACAAGAAACGTTGATTTCATACGATTCTTGTGATTATCTACTTTTCTATGCTAAATATTTTATTGGAACATTCATACGAAAATGCACGGTAATAAAAAAAGACGAACATTACTAAAATTTTTCCAAATTTAATGGACGTAATTTTCCATCAGAAAGTTCTTGTTCATATTTAAAGGTGTACTTGCCAACAAAATTAATATGATCACTAATTAAAGGAGATTGTTTTCGTAACATTTCTTCTGAACAATCATATCCTTCTTTTTTCATTTGTTCAAAGACTTTTTCTAAATACAATGAATTCCAATAGATAATGGCATTAGTAACCAATCCTAATGCATTAAGCTGTTCTTCCATTCCATCATAATAGGTTTGGTATAATTTTCCTTTACGTCCATAAAAAATATTTCGACATAAAGCATGACGTGATTCTCCTTTGTTTAATTGTTCTAGAATTTGTCGTGCATAAATTTCGTCAGAAATATAGCGAAGCTGATGTTTTGTTTTATACACTTTCCCATATTCAGTAATAGCTTTACCTAGCTCTGTTGGTTGCCCATTTCGTTGAAGTGCTTTTGTTAACTCTGTCGCATTAACTTTACCTGATTTTAAGGAACCTGCTACCCGAAGGATTTCTTCCCAATAAGTTTGAATAAGTGTTAAATTGATTTTATTTTGTGATAGTGTATTAAGTTCGTGATAATCCGCATCAGAATCAATTCGCCAAAGTTTTGTTCCTTTATCATTTGCGATTCGCGGGCTAAATTGGAATCCTAATAAGGCAAAAAGCCCAAATATCATATCACTATAACCAGCTGTATCTGTCATTATCTGATTAGGAGTTAGCTCGCTAGGTTGATTAAGAAATCCTTCTAATAAGTACAATGAATCACGGAGTGTACCAGAAACAACCATACCATGAAATCCTATATATTGATCAGAAATAAAATTATAAAAAGTAATTCCTCGACCACGCCCAAAATATTTTGGGTTGCTTTTAGAATATAGAGAACGTTGTGGAGTAATATAACGAATACCATCAGCTGATGCCATATAACCGTCTCCCCATAATTTAGTTATAGCAAGTTTTCGGTGTGCATGAATAATTTTTTGATTAGCTGCAGAGAGCGTGTCTACTCGAATATAGTGGTGATTAACATAGATTAGGCGATCATATTTTAACGAATCAATACTATTTTTTGAAACTGGAGAAAAACCGATATTACAAGCTTCTGATAAAAGAACAGCTAGTAAACTAATATCTAAGTCTTTCATTTTTGTGTCTTTGTCATTTAAGTGATTAAATAGTTGAGTAAGATTTAATTGTTGATTTACTTCTAATAACAAATCTGTTAAATCAATTTTGGGTAATAATTGTTGAATACGTAATTTAAACGCTTTCTCTTCTTTATTTTCATAAACTTTTTTTAATCTGGAAACAATTAATTGATTATTATTTTCTATTCGAGCCATATTAGAAGTAGGCCAACGTCTTAATGCTTCTTTGTAAGAAAGATCTAAATCTTTTTTTAACCATAAAGATACTTCTTCTCCAGAAGAAGGTAGACCTAGTTGTTCTAATACAATCCCTTTTTGTTGAAGCCATGTTTGTTTATCCAGTAAACAATCCATAGGATTGTTATAAAGATTGCTTTGGGAAATATAGATATCATGCCGTTTGAACGATTGAATTAAGCATTCAATTGCGGCAATTAAAACACATTTATTAGTCTGATTTGGATTTTCTTGAATATAATAAACCCATTTTTTTGGAAGAGTATGTTCAATTGTTTGAAACATTTTATAAGTGATTGGGTTAGGGAAACGATTATTTATGAAAGACCAAAGTTCTTTACAATTATTTCCATAGTTGTTGCTGTCGAAATTTAAAGTAATTAAAATATCCGGAATAAATTTTTTAAACTTTCGATAAGTAGTTAGAAGTTCAACAATAGCAATAGGTTCTTGCTCATTTTTCACTAATTTTCTAACTTGTGTGACTGCAGAATAAATGCTTTCTTCAGAATATTTTTTTAAAATTTGACTACGTATAGAACTATCACTGTTATTAGAGGATTCTGTCATAACAAATTCAACAATATCTGAAAGTGTTGAAGCTGCACGGTCTAAATCTTTAATTGTCCGAAGTCTTTCATTAGCTTCTTTATTCTTAGCACGTCTAAAAATTGTTTCAAAAAAATTAACCAGGGCTAAAATTTGTTCGTCCATAGCTTTTCGTTTATAGATATAAATAAATGCTACTAACAAAGCTATTTTTTTCTGTTCACTCATACGTTGAATCAATTGGGCTTTAGCTTTAAATGCATAATTGGCTAATATTTTTATTTTTCCTTCAGGAATTAATTTTATTTGCCAGTTTTCTGTAGAAAAAGTTTGGAATTGTTTTAATCGTTCAAATCCTCTAGAAATTTCTTTCAAACTGTAGTCAGTCAAAGGAGTTCTTAAAATATCCATTTTAATTGTTGCTCCATAAACAGGTGTTCCAACTAATTCTAAAAGATTTAAGAGTTGTTTTTTCTCCTTATTCGTTGGAATTAATGCTAATTGTTTATATAATTGCTCTTCAGCTTTTTCAACGATGCTAGCTATAAAACGTGAAAAAGTAGTAAACCCTGGTAATATTATTTTCTCATCTAAACATTTTTTTAGAAGCATATCAAAGAGCATATTTGTAGATTCTGTAGTATAAATGGCCCTATTTAATAGCCAATTACTTAAATACTTTTTTAGATGGCTAAACTCTTTATACCCATAAATATTTTTAATTAACTTGACATGATCATCTTTTGTTTGTCGCCTTTTATAATTATGTATCTCTTTAGGATTAATTTTTAGCTGAGCTGCCACATAAATAATCGCATTTTCAGGAATAGTGTTTATATCTGTACAAAATGTTCCTAAAAATCTTAGCGAACTTAATTGTAATGAAAATCCTAACTTAGTTGAAGACAATCTCATTGTAGAAATTATTTCTAAATCTTTTTCATGTAAATAAAAAAATTGATTTAATTGTTCAGCACTAGGCTCCCCTAAATAAGTTCCAAAAGAATCCTTTTTATCTTTCATTTATTCTGTTTTAATCCTCCTAGAAGTAAATTTTAAGTAGACTTATAATTTACTTTTAAAAATGTTATGATGACAGTAAAAACACAAGTAAATTTTACATGTAAATTATATCACTTTTTAAGGAGAGTTTATGGCAAAAATTGGCTATATTCGTGTGTCTAGTCAAGACCAAAATTTAGACCGACAAGTTGCAATGTTGAACCAACTCAAAATCGACAAATTATTTCAAGAAAAAGCAAGTGGAAAAGATTGTAATCGACCTGAATTTCAAAAACTGCTGAATTATATTCGCGAAGGAGATTGTGTGGTTGTTGCTTCGCTTGATCGTTTAGGAAGAAACTATGAAGACATTAAACAGACGGTCGCGTTTATGAAGCAGAAAAACGTCTCATTACAAATTCTTGACGCCCCATTTTTAAATTTCAATACAGGGAATGAACTGTTAGATACAGCTATGTTTGACATGTTTTTATCGTTATTGAGTTATATTGCCCAAAATGAACGAGAAAAAATTAAGGAGAGACAACGTCAAGGGGTCCTTTTAGCCAAACAAGCGGGACGGTATAAAGGACGTCCGACAGAGTATGCGCCAAATTCTAAAAACCCTCAAAAACGTCTTGTTTACCAAACAGTAGTCAAGCAATTAAAACAAGGAGATACAGTAGCAGAAATCGCAACAGAAAATGGACTTTCTCGGCCAACCGTATACAAAATAAAAAAAGCGAATAATTTGTAGATTTTATCTACAGTTATTCGCTTTTCTACCGTGCATTTTCGTTTCTATGTTCCATGTACCCCATATTTTAATAACTATTGCGTTTATCAACCAAATGGTTTATAATATTCTTAGCGTAAACTTGGAGGTGCTGTATGACTACGGCAGAAATGATTAAAGAACTGTGTGAGCAAATGAATATAAGTGTTTCCGAACTTGCTAGACGTATTGGCCAGACTCCACAGAATTTCAATAAAAAATTACAACGAGAAACAGTAACCTTGGATGAGTTGAAGGCCATTGCTGATGTGCTAGGTGTCAAGTTTGTGCAGGCATTTATTTTACCAGATGGAGAAGAAATAAAAATATCTAACGAATAAAGGAGGATGTTTATATGGTAGGTAATGTTATTCAAATAGTAACAGAGAAATTATCATCTTTGCCTTTTATAGAAGGCATCGTATTAGGGGGCTCACGTGCAAGAGGCACCCATACAGAAAATTCTGATATAGATATCGGAATCTATTACAATTCAGACTCATTTGACCTGACAGCGATTAATCAAATTGCTACAGAATTGGATGATAAAAATAGAAACAACCTTGTTGTGCCTCCCGGAGCGTGGGGTGATTGGATTAATGGCGGCGGATGGTTATTTATAAATGGGTATCATGTTGACTTGATTTTACGTGATATAAAACGGGTAGAACAAATAATCAAAGATACGGAGCAAGGAATTGTTACTGCCAATTATCAGACCGGGCATCCCCATGGTTATATAAGTGCAATGTATCGTGGAGAATTAGCGATTAGTAAAATACTATATGCTAAGAACGAAAGCTTATGCGAATTAAAAAAGCAGGCAGAAATTTACCCTACTGCTCTAAAGAAAAGCTTGATGAACTTTTTTATATTTGAAGCTGAATTCTCTTTAATGTTTGTAAAAGCAAATGCGGGGGTAGAGGATAAATATTATATTGCAGGCCATGTTTTTCGTATTATTTCATGCTTAAATCAAGTACTATTTGCATGTAATAATGCTTATTGCATTAACGAAAAGAAAGCTATAAAACTGCTTGAAACTTTTGAATATAAACCTGAAAAATATGCCGAAAGAGTTAATCATATTTTTGAAGTACTCGGTCTTTCTCTTTTTGAATGCTACGATATGACCGAGAAACTTTATAAAGAAGTGAATGAAATTGTATCGGAGATAAATAACTTTTTAAACGAGGAGAGTTCAGATGAAAGAAAACAAATATGATGATAATATATTTTTTCAAAAATACAGTCAAATGAGTCGCTCGCAGAAAGGACTGGCTGGTGCGGGAGAATGGGAGACTTTGAAAAAGATGCTACCTGATTTTAAGGGTAAGCGTGTGCTTGATTTAGGATGCGGCTATGGATGGCACTGTATATATGCGATGGAAAACGGTGCTTCCTCTGTAGTAGGTGTTGATATTTCTCATAAAATGCTCGAAGTAGCAAAAGGAAAAACCCATTTTCCACAGATTGAATATGAATGCTGTGCCATAGAAGATGTGGATTTCCCAGAGGAGAGCTTTGATGTAATACTAAGTTCGCTTGCGTTTCATTATGTAGCAGACTATGAGAATTTAATAAAAAAGATATATAGGATGCTGAAGGCTGGTGGCAATTTAGTTTTTACAGTTGAACATCCTGTTTTTACTGCTCATGGAACACAAGACTGGTATTATAACGAAAAAGGAGAAATACTGCATTTCCCGGTGGACAATTATTATTATGAGGGCAAACGGACAGCTATGTTTTTGGAAGAAAAGGTTACAAAATATCATAGAACACTGACCACATATCTAAATACACTGCTTTCAAATAGTTTTATAATAAATCAGATTGTGGAGCCACAGCCGCCAGAGAACATGATGGATATTCCGGGGATGGCGGATGAAATGCGACGCCCAATGATGCTGATTGTATCGGCAAAAAAGAAGATGTAATAATATAGAAAAAATAAACGAGGAGTATGTAAATGAGATCAGAAAAAGAAATGATGGATTTAGTACTTTCTTTAGCAGAACAGGATGAACGTATTCGAATTGTGACCCTTGAGGGGTCACGCGCAAATATTAATATACCTAAAGATGAATTTCAGGATTATGATATTACATATTTTGTAAGTGATATAGAACCGTTTATATCTAATGATGACTGGCTTAATCAATTTGGGAATATAATAATGATGCAAAAGCCGGAGGATATGGAATTATTCCCACCTGAAGAAAAGGGATTTTCCTATCTTATGCTATTTGATGATTACAATAAAATTGATCTTACCTTATTGCCCTTGGAAGAGTTAGATAATTACCTAAAGGGCGATAAATTAATAAAGGTTCTAATTGATAAAGATTGTAGAATTAAAAGGGACATAGTTCCGACTGATATAGATTATCATGTAAGAAAGCCAAGCGCAAGGGAGTATGATGATTGCTGCAATGAATTTTGGAATGTAACACCTTATGTTATTAAAGGATTGTGCCGTAAGGAAATTTTATTTGCTATTGATCATTTTAATCAGATTGTTCGCCATGAGCTGCTGAGAATGATATCATGGAAGGTCGGCATCGAAACAGGCTTTAAATTAAGTGTAGGCAAGAACTATAAGTTTATTGAAAGGTATATATCCGAGGATTTGTGGGAGAAACTTTTGTCCACCTACCGGATGGATTCCTATGAAAACATATGGGAAGCATTATTTCTATGCCATCAATTGTTCAGGGCGGTATCCGGTGAGGTGGCGGAAAGGCTTCATTATGCCTATCCGGAGTATGATAGGAATATAACAAAATATACCAGGGACATGTATAAAAAATACACTGGTAAAACCGGCTGCCTGGATAGCACATATGCCGCTGATATAGAAGAGAGGCGGGAACAGTGATTACAGAAATGAAAGCAGGGCACCTGAAAGATATCGATAAACCCAGCGAACCATTTGAGGTGATAGGTAAGATTATACCGAGGTATGAAAACGAGAATTGGACCTTTACAGAATTACTCTATGAAGCGCCATATTTAAAAAGCTACCAAGACGAAGAGGATGAAGAGGATGAGGAGGCAGATTGCCTTGAATATATTGACAATACTGATAAGATAATATATCTTTTAACCCGTGGTGCTAGTTAATTTTTTCCTAGAGGAAAATGTCTAAACATGTTGGTAAATCAACAAAAAAACGCATATAGTAGTCTCAAAACTCCCAAGAAATGAGGACTACATATGCGTTCATCAAAAT
>OIEK01000077.1_pt1:2500-64781 | contig 64781 bp, 51 predicted proteins | sample 1581821 | NCBI WGS metagenome assembly OIEK01 (sample SAMN03281017, study PRJEB24777) | human gut metagenome | isolation source: fecal sample PR221 from 1 month old male Chinese infant, caesarean... | reverse complement strand
ATTTATATTCATAATATTGTGTAGTAAAAATTGAGAGTACTTTAACGAGTTGATTTGATGGAGTTGTTAGTTTTGAAAAAGATAGGAATGTAAATATTCTATTTAGTATGTATTATCTTAATTATAAGGAGATTTAGTAGATCGATGGAGTTCTTTGATTCTTTTTTGAATTTATATGATACAAATTATGAGGTTAAAGGTACAATTCAGGCTATAGGATTTTTAATTGCATTTATTTGTATTCCTGAGTTGATTGGTAATCATGATAGTATAGAATCTTTTACTTCAGCTAAGCCTATAGTGAGATGTGTAGTAAGGATTATTTTGAGTATCTTCTTATTTTTTGCAATATTTACTTTGTTGGGTTTGCTGATGGATAATGGACTATTATAATTCACTAAGTAAAACGGGTTAATGATGAACGTATAGATTTTAAGCTAGAATAAATTAGTGGATAGAGGTATAAATATGATCTATTTTAAAAGTAAAAAAAGCTTAGATACATTTTTAATGGTCTTTATATTGGGTGCTGTTAAGGCATATAGACGAAATTATATTGACTTGACCATTTTAGAATATTACATATTTAGTATGTTAATTCGATTAATGTGTAGAAAAGCACATCTGTCCGATAAACTGTTAAATATAATTGGTGATGGGATGAGTTTAGAGGATGTTGATGAGTGGATGGCTCGTAGAATCCCTATACCAGCATTAAATGATACGTTAGATGATATTGAATGCAGTAGTTGGATTGCTTTAATAGAACGGGAGTTAGAGGGTAATACTTTATCTGAAGCGTTAAAGATTTCTACACATGATGAAAAGAAGTTCGGTATCTATTTCTTTACCGATTATGTAGAGGAGATATTTTGGGCGTTGTTTTTGTTAGGATTGTATGAAGTCTTACAAAAACCTGAATTCATTTCTGAATCAATCTTAAGTTGTATTAAACAGACCTATTTGTCTGAAATATATACGTGTGAACGTATTCAGAATGAAGATCTTCAAGCATGTATTTCCAATTTACAGGAGATAGCGGATACTAATATATCCGGGCAATTAAGTAAAGATTTAATTACTATGAAAGCAAAATTAGCATCATTACAGATATTATTACCATTTTATGATGTGAGTTTTGACAAGTTAGAAACAGGCATTGATTTAAAAGCCACTAAAGGGATGTTTTGGCAGATCAAAGTTTCAGGGAAGTTTATAGACTTGGGATTATAGATTCTAGAAGATTTTTAAGTTGTATATATACTTATGATTATTATTTAAGAAAACTAAGCTAGAAGACTTTTCAAAAGAGGCTTTATATAACGTTAGAAAAATGCTAATGAACTCAGACCATGGTGCTAAATACTAACAATAATCGCTGGTATTATTTAGGTTATGAACTAACATTTCTTGATTTAGATAAACATCGAATCATTACTAATGATGATGTAAGAGGGATAGAAGATTTTTCGACGAAATTCCTAATAATTAATGTGAGGATATATGGATAGATATATTAAGAAAATAAGAGATATACTTATTGATTGTATGCCAATACATTGGTATAAGTGTTATTTGTTTTTTGAATGTACAGAATCAGGCATGAGTTCAGCCTGTTACAATGTTAAGACCCCTTCCGGTTCTATTATTACTGATGGTGATTTGCTATATAATTGTAATGATGAAAAAGTAAAATCTATAAAAGCTGGGACTAGTGAGATTTTGACGTATGTACGTTTACTTCATGAAGCTTCTACAGAACAATGGACGTGGGGAACAATGTATATTTCACGCGATGATTATGAGCCCCATTGTGAATTTCATAATGATCCTGTAACTGACGATTGTTGGCTTCAAAATAGATATAAGTGGGAATATCAGAATTTTGGTGTTCTAGCTAGAGAAGATGAATTTGAGCCGGATATATATAAAGAAATGCTAAAAGGTCCACGAGGTATTTTATTATTGGAAGATATGGAGTCTAGTGTATTAGCAAAAAATTATACTGCCATTGATAAGGCGTTTAAGTTAAAGCATAAAAGCTTAGAATCGGAACTTGAAAAACATTATAATAAAGTGGCCAAAAATATATATAAATTAATGCCTCTAAATTGGCATCGTGCTAAATTACACTTTGATATGAATGTTAATAATCCCTTTGTAGAGCTTTGGGTTTATAAAACTGAGGATGACTCATGTATTACAAAGTATGTGGAAAATAATGATGAAGAGCCTGCTATTATTTCGGAAATTATGTATGATTTAAAAAATGAAGTTGTAGCGATGATTGAGACTTTTAAATTCTATAATCAAAACCCATTCTCTGGTTTAGTATATACATTAACCTCTAATAGTGAGGTATCTTTAGCGCTAACTTATGGAGATAAATAATTTTAAGTTCGTTGATGAAATTGATTAGATAAGCTTTTATGCATCTGTTCATTAGGGTTTCGGAACCGATGGGTGGCATACTATACTACAGAGTCAACTAATAGAACTGACTCTGATATTAGTGATATTGATGAGGTAAGAGGGAAAATTAGGGATGAGTTTTAAAACAATTTATTCTGTTATTTGGTACACATTTATAGGTTGTTTTTTCGTATGGCTAATTTGTGGATTAGGTTATAGGTTTTTGTTTAATGATACTGTTGAGCAGTCTAGAATGGAACTGACACAAGCTTTAAATGTAGCTTTTCCGCGAGAACACTATATAATTGATGGAGATGTATATGATCCGAACAGAAGAAATCTATTATCTATAGGTGTATCAATAAGTATAAAGAAAGATTCACTACATAGAGATATAAAATCAATAAAGCCCTTAAATGGGGAATGGATTTTAGTTAACCAAACTAAGTCTCTTTATGTATATGAAAATGAATCATATAGAGTATATGTAACAAAGAATTCAGAGAATGATGGATATCTTGTACTGTTAGCACGTAACAATTGGCTAGAAATCTTGCATTTATAATTTTATTTTAAATGGAGCTATATATGAAGATTGGTCTTTCATTATTTTTATTATGTATATATTGTCTATATTTTATTAGGAATCCTTATTTTGTATTAGACAAGGAACAAGTTAAACGTTCTAAATCTATGTTATATACGGAAATAGGAATAGGTTGTCTGGTTTTTTATACTCATTAATATTCCTTATGATGGTGCTAATTTAATTCATCTTTTAGCTGTTATAGGCATATTGAGTTGGGTATTAGAATTGTGGTTGAGAATTTTGGCCGTTAAGGCTGACTCTTCACTTACTTTAGAGAAAATGCCTATTCTATTGAAAAAAGCAAAAAAGATTTTTATTCTGTAATACCTATAATAGTTATTTTTATGCTTATGATTCTTTTTAATGTGATAACTGATAATTTTAAATAATCTTAAATTGCAATATGAAACTGAATATAACTAAAATTAAGTATATTTTGATTGATTAGTGAAAGAGAGTTATATGAAGTAACTCTCTGTTTATGATATAAAACATATATATACATAATATGTTGATTTTATGTTTCCTGAGAGATATAATCGAACTAATAAGTTAATAATTATTTGAAAGTAATATATAGGAGAGAGAATTATGAAAGTAGTATCAATCGCTGCCGGTTGTGTGGGCTTAGTTGGCGTTATGTGTGCAACGACAACTTTGGCAGCGGATGTACCTTCCTCATTTATTCAACAAGAAGCGGCTCGAGCCGATGCTTCTTTGCGTCAACGCGCGGAAGCACCTATGGCGAGGGCCGCTTTGTCGCGTTCAGAATCAAGTTATGACAATTTAAATGGCGCACCTATGGATGCATTGCCACAAGAAGCAGTGTCATTTCCAATTGACCAGATTGTGATTACGTCATCAGAACCGGTCTTTAAGAAGTATAGGAATCGACTGAAAATATATAATCATAATAATATTGGGGCAGAGGGGATTGTTGTACTGCAAAAGCAATTACAAGAGCAAATTCTTGCCGATGGATATGTAACGAGTCAAGTGATAGTTCCGAATCAGGATTTACAATCTGGTACACTCACTTTTGAAATTTTACCGGGCTATGTGGAAGATATTGTTCTCACGAATCCAAAAGCTCGCACGAATTGGCGAAGTGCATTTCCTGTTCGTCCCGGATATGTACTGCGTAGACAAGCATTAGAGCAAGGTATAGACCAGATGCGAAATGTACCGGGACAAGATGTAAAGCTTAGCATCGAGCCGGGAACAAAACCCCTTCATTCAATAGTGAAATTAACGGTAGAACAAAAAGGTTTTGTACATGGATCTTTGTTGTTGGATAATGCTGGCTATGAATCCACAGGGAAGTATCAAGGTACTATGTATGTGTCGTTTAGTCAGTTGGCAGGGCTTAATGATACTTTATCGGCTAGTATAACGAAGGATATTGGTCATCATGGTGATGGACATGGATCAAAGCAGTATGCCATAAATTATGCCGTACCTGATGGAAATCGAATGTATCGCTTATCCACGTATCAATATAGTTATCATCAATTGGTATTTATGCCAGAAGCATTCCGTTCTTCTGGGAATACTCGGGGGATTGAGTTTTCTGTAGAGCAGGTTTTGAATCGGACGAGTCGCTCCAAGACCGCTGCTGTTGCTAAGGTGATTCATAAAACACGCCATAGTTACATTGATGATATAGAAATCGGTGTACAAGAGCAACATACCACAGCATTGGAACTAGGATTATCCCATCGTCAGTATAGTGGGAATACTATGTCTGATGTATATCTCTTTTATCGTCAAGGCATACGAGGCCTAGGTGCTACAGTACGTAGTTGGGAAGGATTGGCAGATAATCCGACTACGTTATATAAAATGGCGGGACTTGAAGGTGAAATTCAAAGCGGTGTACGAATAGGTCATAAACAAGGTGTGTATACGATGCGTTTTAGAAGTCAGTTTACAAATCAACGATTGTTTGGAACTGATCAATTTAGTATCGGTGGACGCTATTCCGTACGTGGCTTCAGTGGGGAAGAAACATTACGTGGTGACTCCGGTTACTACATTCAAAATGAATGGGCCTTACCATTTAGACGACAACGAATAACTCCGTATATAGGTATAGATATAGGTCACGTATGGGGGCCGTCCACAGCGACACAAATTGGTAATACCTTAGTAGGTGGGGTTATCGGTGTTCGTGGGAATATCGGTGATGCATTTCGCTATGATGTCTCATGGGGAAGGCCAATTAAGAAACCTGACGGATTTGTAACGGATACAAGTGTTTGGGCGTTTAGATCTGCTTACCAATTTTAATCAAGTTTGTGTGTTATCTTTGTGTGTTATCAAATGAGAGACTATAAGGAGAGAACAATGAAAATTAAACAATATACAGCGACTGCATTGTGTGCAGCCCTATTAGTGACAAATTCCGGATTGTGGATTCCGCTAGCAGTAGCTCAATCTATCGTACCGAATCAAGGTGCAATGGGTCCTAATATGGATGAAGCTCGTAATGGAACCCCAATTGTGAATATTAATAAACCGAATGCTAAGGGCTTATCTCATAATCAATATGATATGTTTAATATTGATGAGAAAGGGGTTATTTTAAATAACTCAAAGCGGCCTGTATCTACGGAATTAGCTGGTTATGTGATGGGTAATCCTAACTTGAGAGGTGCTGCAGCTAAGACGATTTTAAATGAAGTGACTGGAACGGGTGCAACTGCTATGAATGGTGCTTTAGAGGTTGCGGGGCGTAAGGCACATGTTATCATTGCTAACCCAAATGGGATTGCTGTTAATAATGGGACATTTATTAATGCCAGTGCAGCTACATTAACAACAGGTAATCCTATTATTACTGATGGAAAAATTTCTGGATATGATGTGAAACAAGGTACTGTGACGGTATCGGGACAAGGGCTCGATACATCGCGTACATCACGTACAGATATTTTGGCGGAAGCGGTACAGCTCAACGGAAAGGTATGGGCTGATGAAAGCCATGTTGTAACTGGTAAAAACACAGTATCTGTCGATGGTAGTGGTAAGGTAGCTAATGTTACGAAGACCGGTAACTCAGAGCAAGTAGGTCTGGATGTATCTCAAATCGGTGGTATGTATGCGAATAGTATGTACTTAGTAGGTACTAATGATGGATTTGGTGTAAATAATAAAGGGATACTTTCGGCGCAAAATAGTATCACTGTTGATAGTAATGGTAAGGTGCAAAATAGCGGTACTGTGGTGGCGCCGGATATAAGCATTAGTGCAAAAGGCTTTACACAAGTCGGTAAGGCTAAATTGTATGCTGATTCGGCACGCATTTCAGCAGATGCTTTCACACAAACCGGTAATGCTGTTACGAAAGATGCACCGGTACTCATCGCACGTAATAATTTAGCGGTGGCTACTAATACAATAAAAAATACGAATGGTAGTGTGCTGAAAGCTGAAGGTGTACTACAACTTGGAAAGACGATAGATTATAACGGCATAGTATCTGGCAAAATGGATACATTAACTAATGTGGATGCTACTATTGAGGCTGGTCAGCAGGGAGTGATTCTCGCCAAATCCATTGCTAATAAAAATGGTGGCGTTACGTTGAAACGGGCTACTACAGGAACTACGGAGCATGTTAAAAATGAAGTGGCACCAGCAGGTAGTATCAAGCGGTACCAGCTTTCTGAGGAACGCATTTATGGGCACGATGATCCGATTCCACAAGATAAGGTTGTAGTTCACTCTTCTGAAAATTTACAATTATCTATTAATGGAGAGCATCACGATAGTTGGACTAAATATGAATATGACCGTACACGAGTAAAAGAAGTAGTAGATACCTCTAAACCAGGGCGTATTATTTCGGGTGGTAACTTACAGATTGAAGCGGATGTTCTGACTAATGATGCTAGCCAAATTAGTGCAGCGGGCACTTTGACTGGTAAAATCGGTCATTATGAAGCGCTTAATCCGAAAGGAAAAGAATATATTAGTGAAAATGGAACTGCTACCGGTTATAGTCGCCATAAACAAAAAGGTTGGGATTCCACGAATATTCGTGAGGCGGAGTATCATAATGATGTAGTGCAACCGACAGATATACCAGTAGCTGTTTATGGTAGCAATATAGCGAACAGCACAACAGGTGCTACGGTAGATACGTCGGTATTGACGTCTATGAGTCAGTTATCCACTAATCCGAATACAACTTATGTCATGGAAACTGACCCAAATTTTACCAATCGAAGAAGCTTCTTATCCTCTGATTATGTCATCAATCGGTTACAACTCAATCCTATGCGTACACAAAAACGATTAGGTGATGGTTACTACGAACAACAATTGGTAATGCAGGCTATTTTACGTCAAACAGGTAAAAGTAGACTACAAGCGGGATTGACAGAAGAAGAGCAGTATCGAAAATTGATGGATGCAGGCCTCACTATAATGAAGTCTAAGTCCATGACACTTGGACAAGGATTAACTGAGTCGGAGCAACAGCAATTGACGGAAGATGTGGTAATGCTTGTCAGTCAACCGGTAGTATTGCCGAACGGTAAGACTGAAACCTTACTCGTACCGACATTATATTTGGCACCATCTACACAGCGTGTTGAGGGCGCAGCGAATATGCAGGCTCAATCGATTAATTTACAAGTGGGTACGATGCATAATCGCGGTAGCATAGTGGCGGATGATGCGATAACTGTACATGGTCATATGATACACAATGATAACGGACTGATTAAAGGTCGCACAACAACAGTGGTGGCGGATACCGATGTTCGTAATACACAAGGCACGATAGAAGGGCGTGACCGTACAACTGTATATGCTAAGAATGATGTGATAAATGAGGGCGGTACGATTAAGCAAACCGATGAAAAAGGAAAACTTGTCGTAGCAGCAGATCGTGATGTTATCAATAACGGCGTTAAGTATGAAGCCAGCAATAGTAAGGTTGTATGGAACAGTGCCAATAGCCGTCGTGAAACGGTAACTGCTGTAGATCAAGGTCAAATTACGGCGAAAGGCGATGCTGTAGTTACAGCAGGTCGTGATGTTGCTATGCAGGGTGGTAAAGTGACTTCCGATAAGGATGTTACTCTAGTAGCTGGACGTCAGGTAAACATGCAGTCTATGACAGCGAATCATGAATTAGAAGAACATCGCTATGACAAAGGAAAATCCGGTGGTGGTCATTCTCAGACTACAGAAACACATGATGTAGTGAATGAAGCGACATCTGTAGGCAGCAGTGTGGAAGGTAGCAATGTAACTGTGGCTGCTAATGCCGATGTAGCACTTAGTGGTAGTGAAATTTTGGCCGCTGATAAGGCACAGGTGGAAGGTAAGAATGTAAAACTTGATACTGCAGCGGCTACAAGTACTGTTGACCATGTGTATAAGGACAAGAAGAAAAGTTTAGTTAAACGGGAACGTACAGATGCAACCAGTGTGGCACAAGTGACTGCTGTAACAGGTTCTGTTGTGAGTGGTAAAGAAGTTACGATTAAATCTGGTCATGATGTGACGGGACAATCCGCTAAACTGATGGGGGAACAAGGCGTTCAAGTGTCAGCAGCTGGCAAGGTTGAACTCGGTGCGGATAAGAATGTAACGAAAGAAGTGAGTACATATCGTCATAAGACTTCAGGTTTAATGGGAAGTGGTATCGGATTTACTATTGGTACAGAAAAACGAAATATAGATGATACCAATCGTGAAGAGGAAACCGTACGTAATACTATTGCTAGTACGAAGGGCAATGTAATATTACGGCAAATGATACGGTACATCTTACTAGTGCCGATGTAGTAAGTAAAACCGGTACTACAATTGAGGGCGCTGCAGTGACCCTTGATGGTAATACTGATACACAACATATGACACATGATGATCGCTATAAAAAGTCCGGTTTAACAGTGGCATTAGGTGGTGCTATAGCTGATAGTATAACGAATGCAACGCGAACTATTAAACAAGCTGGTGGCCGTGATGATAAACGTTTGGCAGCACTTGAACTTAATGAAGCTCGGAAACAGTTACAAGATGGATATGAAGCTGTAGATAGTGCTTTACATGGAGCTAAAATACGAGATGCAGTGACTGGTAAAGTTGAAAAAGTAAATGGTAAAGCTAAACGAGGTCCTAAAAATATTGATGATGCTGTTAATTTATCTGTATCAATTGGTAGCACATCACAGAAACAAGGTCAAACTGTAGATACCGCAACTTATAAGGGAGGCTCTGTTATTAGTGACGGAGATGTTCGTATAGCGGCTCATGATGCTAAGAAAAATGGTATTATCCTTACTGGTGAAAGCGTATCTGCTCAATCTATTAGTTTGGCTAGTGCAAGCGATATTAATCTTGAGGCTGGTAAGAATACAGTAGATGTGAAGAATGACTATAAGAGTTCTGGCTGGAGTGCAGGCGCGAGTATTAGTTTAACTGGTGGTGGACTTCTCGATATTAATGCGAGTGCTCATATGGCACGACAAAATGGAGATACTCATCAAGAAAGTTATGTACCAACTAAGATTAAAGCAGTCGAATTAGCACAGCTTAAAGCAAAACGTGATACAAATATTATTGGTTCTACTGTATCTGGTAAAAAAGTTGAAGTAGATACAGGCCATAATTTACATATTCAAAGCTTACAAGATGTAGATAACTTTAAAGAACATAGTAAGTCCGCTGGATTCTCTGTATCCTCGAAACCTAATTTCAAAGATCCAACTGGCAGCATAAATGCTAGTGTAGGACGAATTGATAGCAAATGGAAAAGCGTAACTCAACAAGCTGGTATTCTTACTGGAGAAGAAGGCTATGACATTAATGTAGGTAACAGTACTACATTAGAAGGTGCTCTAATTAAAAGTAACGCTCCGAAAGCTAAGAATAAATTGACTACAAAATCTCTAGAGATGAAAGATATCCAAAACGAAGCTGAATATACATATAGTAACAATGGTATTGGCTATAACTACTATGGTAGTAAAAAGAAACTCGAAGAGATGAAGACCAATAATAAAAAAGGCTATGATAAAATTTATAACAATATCGGTCTAGTTCCAAACTTAGGTGTAGGCTCTAAAGGTAAAGCAAGCTCTACTACTCAATCTGCTATCTCTGATGGTATACTAACTGTAGATGGTAAAGAAATTGATACTAAGACCATTAATACGAATACCGAAAATACATTGCATCAATTAGATAAGATTTTTGATAAAAAGAAAATTGAAGAACGTCAAGAATTAGCTCGTTTGTTCTCTAAAAATGCATTTGAGCAACTACATAATTGGCAACCAACAACTAAGGATGGCAAAGTCGCTAAGTCCATTGCTCATGGTGTAATAGGTGAGTTGGCAGCTCGTATGGCTGGTAATGCACCGGGTAGTGGTTTTAAAGCTACTATGACGAATGAGATGTTGATTGGTGAAATTAAGAAAGTAGCTAAACATGATCCAGCATTAGTACAATGGTTGAGTGCTGCTGTAGGTGGTGTGGTTAATAAAGTAACTGGCGGATCAGTAAATACTGGTGCAGCAGTGACATCTTATGCCACTAAATGGAATGATGAATCTGGTGTAAAAAGTTCTTTAGAAGAAGCTTATGCTGCTATGGATAGAGATATATTAGATGAAATAAATAAGCAAGAATACGATGACCTTAATTTTTTATCTAAGTCAATAATTAAAGGCTCTCAGATTGGAAAAAGTTCTGATTTGTTAGCTTCTATATTTGGCAAATTCTCTCCTGACTATAGTGTAGCTGTGGCTTTTTACAAACATGCATTACATGGAGATGGGGAGAAACAATATTTTCCGCTAGGTACAGGGGCATCTGAATTAATAAGTAACCACTCTTCATTTATTACAGAAGTGAAAAACTTAGTTTTGATATGTCGGTTGGTGAAAGTAAAGTACAATACTTTACCATTGAGACAAATACTAATGCTAAAGCTGCATTCGGAAAATTAAAGTTTGGTGTTAGAATGACAAAAGTTTCTGAAGATAAAGTTCATGTGGTTGGGCAAGCAAAAGATATATATAATTTTGAATGGCTTCCTGATTACGATAATAAAATCGGACCTATTCCTCCGGCAGAGCTTTCTACTGAGTATATAAATAAGTTGTGGTCTATAGTGAAAGGTGCATCTAAGGAGAATGCATTAATTGCTGCGGCTAATATTGCATATTTAGAACAGAGAGCTGGAATTATAAAGCCTTTTAAATATGGAATTCAAATTGATACTGTTATTTAAGCTGAAGTGAGAGCATAGTAGAGATGAAATATATATTAATTATTTTAGTAAGTATTTTGAGTTTAGCAGTATGCTCAATAATCTATATTGGTGAATCTAATTCATATAAATATGAACCTCGTTATTTTTTGGGATATTCCAAGGGTGAAAATTATATATTGGATAATAGAACTGGATCCACATTAGAATATAATGGATACTCTTACGAATCACAATTAAACTATCTATATAGTTATGGAAAAACAGGTTTTCTAAAAATTGATTTAAATTTAGATCAAATATACTATTTATTTGATGAGGAAACCGATGAAAATTATAAAAAATATACTTTAAACAACTATTTGATAGAGAAAAAAGAGCTAGAAAAAGAACAGAAACCAATTCACATACATATTCTATCTAGTAAGGCAGACCTAACTTCTGAGGAACAGGATATTTATAATCGGTTGAAAGATAAGAAGATGAGATATCCTAATCGTTCTATTATCGTTAAAGTAAAATAATATGCTTAATATTTTGGTGATTTTGATGCATCGTAAGACAAGCTTATGATGTATTTATTAAGACTTTTCTATACTAATAAATAATTTGATATTAAAGATTATTTTAATGACACCTATACCACCTACAAGGGCTTGGTATAGGTGTCATTTTTATATTACAAACTAATAAAAAATCATTATTACTTAAAATCTAAGCAATTCTATTAAAATCAACAGATTTCTACGTTTTTATGAGTGTTTTACGATAAAATAAAAGGTATGAATACTTCAACAACTAGGTCTATTACCTATAATGGCGACAGAATTGAATATGAGTTAACCATCAAGCGTGTGAAGAACATGAACATGCGCATTACAAAGGATGGTGTGATCCATGTGTCAGCAAATGCGTATGTGCCGGATTATGTGGTGGATAAATTTGTCATCGAAAATATGCCCTCTATTGAGCGGGCTCGTTATAAGATTGATGCATTGAATGCCAAGCGCGTCGATGCGTTGCAGTATGTAAATGGTGAAAGTTTATCAATCCTCGGCATTCCCCTTTACGTTGCACCTAGTTGAGCAGGATGGAAAGCCTCATATCGGATTTGATGGAAAAGCCATCCTTACGATGGTAGTACCTCGTGGTACGACTTATGAAGCGAAGCATAAATTAATGCAAAGTTATTGGCGTAATTTAGGGGAGAAGGTCTTTGTCCATTGGGCAAAGGTCGTGTATCAACGCTTTCACAAGCAAGGTATTGATGTACCTATGCCAACTATAAAACAGCAGCGTATGAAGAGCCGTTGGGGTTCTTGTACGCCAGCAAAGCAGCTCATCAAGATGAACACGCGCCTATTAGAGGGGCCACAGGCATATATTGAGTACGTCATGGTTCATGAGTTTGCTCATTTTAAATATTTAGACCACTCCAAGAACTTTCACAATCTAGTAGCACAGTTTTTGCCAGATTGGAAGGCTCGTAAGAAGTCCTTGAACGTGTATTTTGCTCATCGCCCTTAAAGGAGGTGTACCATGCAGCCATTTGTACATTTACATAGTCATACAGAGTTTAGTTTGCTTGACGGCATCAGTCGTTTGCCTGACATGGTACGTCGTGCGAAGGAGTTAAATCAGCCGGCCCTTGCCATTACAGATCACGGCAATATGTACGCAGCCATTTATTTCTACAAAGAATGTATGGCGCAAGGCGTTAAGCCTATCATCGGTTGTGAAGTATATGTAACGGAAAACAATCGATTTGATCGTCCCGAAGGTCGTAGCCGTGAAAGATTAAAGCATCTTATCCTTTTGGCTGAGACCATGGAAGGGTATCGTAATCTCGTTAAAATCGTATCAAAAGCGTCTACAGAAGGCATGCTATATCGCCCACGTGCAGACCGCGATTTGTTGCGTCAATATAGCAAGGGGATTATTGCCCTCAGTGCTTGTATTCAAGGAGAAATCCCTCAGTATATCTTGCAAGATAATATGGAGGGCGCGAAGCGTTCCATCGAATGGTATATTGAGACGTACGGGAAAGATAATTTCTTCTTGGAAATCCAAAATCACGGGTTACCAGAAGAAGCAAAGGCACAAGAGGAGCTCATCAAGCTCAGCAAGGAATACGGTCTTGGCATCGTAGCGTCTAATGATTTCCATTATGTTTTAAAAGAGGATGCAGACGCTCAGGATATTAAGGTTTGTATTTCTACAGGCCGCCGCCGTGCCGAAGTGGACCGCTTAAAGTTCCCTAATGATGAGTTCTATTTGAAATCTGGGGATGAGATGGCGCAGTTGTTCTCTCATATTCCTGGGGCCATTGAAAACACTTTAAAAATTGCAGACCGCTGTAATGTAGAATTCAATTTCGACGAACATCACTTGCCTCACTTTGATGTGCCCGAAGGGGAAACGTCTAAAACGTATTTACGTAAGGTTTGTGAACGAGAAATTCCACGCCTTTATGGTGAAACGTCTGAAGAGTTACAAAAGCGTCTCGACTACGAGTTAGATGTTATCGGTACGATGGGTTTTGAGGATTACTTCCTCATCGTGTGGGATTATGTGCGGTATGCGCGTGAGCACGATATCTTAGTAGGACCAGGCCGTGGTTCTGCGGCAGGTTCTGTAGTAGCGTACCTTTTAGGTATTACAGGTCTCGATCCACTAAAATACGATTTGCTCTTTGAACGATTTTTGAATCCAGAGCGGGTAAGCATGCCCGATATCGATATTGACTTTTGCTATGAAAAGCGTGGTCAAGCTATCGAATATGTGACGAGAAAATACGGACAGGAGCGTGTATCCCAGATTATTACGTTCGGTACAGAGGCAGCGCGTGCTGTAATTCGTGACGTAGGTCGCGTGCTCGACTTGCCGCTAGCGGAAGTGAACCGAATTGCTAAGATGATTCCCAATGAACTGGGGATTACCTTAGATAAGGCTCTACAAGGTAAAGAGTTAAAAGCTTTATACGAAGCCGATCCGAACGTTAAAGAGTTATTTGATTTTGGTAAAAAGCTAGAAGGCATAGCGCGAAATTCGTCTACGCATGCGGCGGGTGTCGTAATTTCTGCAGACCCTCTAGATGACCACGTACCTGTACAAAATGCCAACGATGAAGGCTTTGTAACGCAGTACGATAAGGATAATATCGAGGAATTAGGCCTCTTAAAGATGGACTTCTTGGGCCTCCGTACATTGACGGTTATGGGGGATGCTTTAAAGCTCATCAAGGCTAACCGCGGTATTGACCTCGATTTAGATGCTATCCCACTAGATGATAAGGCGGCGTGTGACATTCTCACTAAGGGTGATACGTCTGGTGTATTCCAGCTTGAGTCGGAAGGTATCACTAAGCTCGTTATGGACCTTAAGCCTGAGCATTTTGAAGACTTAATTCCATTGGTAGCCTTGTATCGTCCAGGACCACTAGGCTCTGGGATGGTGGCGGACTTTATTGACCGCCGTCACGGTAAAAAAGAGGTTACCTATTTACATCCCATATTGGAACCGATTCTAAAAGATACCTTCGGGGTAATCTTATACCAAGAACAGGTTATGCAGATTGCCTCCGCCATGGGAGGCTTCTCCCTTGGTCAAGCGGATTTGATGCGCCGTGCCATGGGTAAGAAAAAGGAATCTGTTCTAAAGGCGCAACGGGAGTCCTTTATTCAAGGCTCCGTAGCAAACGGTATTACTGAATCCGTTGCGAATGAAGTATTCGACTTGCTCGTATACTTCGCTGGCTACGGCTTTAATAAATCACATAGTGCGGCGTATGCGTATATTGCGTACCAAACGGCGTATTTGAAAGCCCACTACTTCCCAGAATTTATGGCTGCAACCATGACGAGCTTCATGCAGAATATGCAAAAGTTAACGTATTACATTAACTCTTGCAAGAAGCATAATGTTAAGGTTCTAGGCCCAGATATTAACTATTCCGAGCGCAGCTTTGCCGTACAAGACGACGCCATTCGTTTCGGTCTTGGTGGTATCAAGAACGTAGGGGACAATGCTATCGATCGCTTGATTCGCGAGCGCAATGAGCACGGCCTCTATACGGATATTGTAGACTTCTGCAAACGGGTAGATAATCGAGTTGTGAATAAACGACTTCTTGAAAGTCTCATCCGTTGCGGTGCTATGGATGGCTTCCAGGAAAACCGGAATCAGTTGCTACACATGTATGAAAGCGCTCAAGCCGTTGGTGCTAAAGAGCAAAAAGATGCCGCTATGGGCACCATGAGTCTTTTTGGCGATATGGAAGAGGCGGTAGAGTTTATTCCTGTTCCCAATGTAGAGGATTTATCGGAAGACGATAAATTAAAGGATGAAAAGGAATATACCGGCTTTTACATTACGGGGCATCCATTGCAAGGATATGCTAAAGAACTGGAAGGTCTCTTTGAATTAGGGGCTCTCGTAGAAAATCCAGAGCAATACGATGGTCAAACAATTACCTTTGGTGGCCTCATCGAAAATAAATCAGACCGCATGACGAAGCGCAACGAGGTTATGTCCATTCTTCGCATCGAAGATTATTCTGGTGTGGCTAATGTAGTGGCATTCCCTAAGGTCTTTAGTCAAAGTCAACAATTCCTTGCGGTTGATATGATTGTTAAGGTAAAAGGTCGGGTTGATGCGGATGAAAAGGGTGTGCAAATCATTGCAGACCGTATTACGCCATTAAAGGTAAACTATAATCAGGCAAAACAGGTGGCAATTCATATTTATAGTCAATATGATACACCGGAAAATAGTGAAGCCTTAAAACGTGTGTTAGTAAATACAGCAGGATCCGTGCCAACGTCGTTATATTTACACCGTCAACGGAAACGCATAAATTTACCACCGAATATGTGCTTTGACCCTAGTGATGAATCCATCAAGGCTATTGAATCTATTCTAGGCGAGGGCTCCGTAGAGGTGCAGTAACATATGTTGCGTGGGGCACAGATAGCTTTCACCAACATTGATATAATAAGAAATGAACTATCCTATCTAGGGATTGCTTTCATAGGAGGGATTATGAAACGTACAAAAATTGTATGTACTGTAGGGCCGGGAACGGATAAATTTGGCATCTTAGAAGATATGATGCGGGCTGGCATGAACGTAGCTCGTTTTAACTTCTCTCACGGATCCCATGAAGAGCAGGCAGAACGCATGCAAATGGTGCGCGATGCGGCGATGATTGTGAATAAACCAATCGCATTAATGCTCGATACAAAAGGTCCTGAGGTACGTCTTGGTCTATTTAAAGAGGGCAAGGTATTTCTCGAAGCGGGTCAACAATTTACGTTGACTACAGATGATGTGGAAGGTACAAAAGAGCTTAGCTCCGTGAACTACAAAGGTCTTACAGGCGATGTGTCCGTAGGGGATAAAGTCCTCTTGGCTGATGGGCTTGTAACACTTATTATCGATGCTATCGAAGGTAATAATATCGTTACAACTGTTCAAAACAGCGGGGAAATCGGTAACCGCAAGCGTGTAGCTGTACCAGGTGTAGCACTAAGTTTGCCACCCGTATCTGAACAGGATGAAGCAGACTTGCGCTTTGGCTGTCAACAAGGGGTAGACTTTGTGGCCGCATCCTTTATGCAACGCGGCAAAGACATTGTGGCTATTCGCCGTATTCTTGAGTCTGAGAAAAAAGACATAAAGATTATCGCAAAAATTGAAAATGCAGAAGGCGTTAAAAATATCGATGAAATCTTGGAAGTAGCTGATGGTCTCATGGTTGCTCGTGGCGATCTCGGTGTAGAAATTCCTGCAGAAGAGGTGCCAGTACTTCAAAAGATGATGATTGAAAAATGTAATGACTTGGGGAAACCCGTTATTACGGCGACACAAATGCTCGAGTCTATGATTCAAAACCCACGTCCAACACGTGCGGAAGCAAGTGACGTAGCCAACGCCATTTTGGATGGTACAGATGCGATTATGTTGTCTGGTGAAACAGCCAATGGTTCCTATCCTGTAGAAGCTGTTGCGACCATGACTCGTATTGCAGAGGTAACGGAGAAGGCTGCTATTTACGATAGTTATAGTCGCGCTCGTGAGGATGAAGAAATGACTACCACAAGCGCTGTATGCTTGGCTAGCGTGCGCGTAGCTCAAAACCTCGGGGCCGCAGCTATTTTGACATGTACTGAATCTGGTCATACCGCACTCAGTGTGGCTCGTCATCGTCCAGATTGTAAAATCATCGCTGTTACACCTCATGAGGAAACTATTCGTCGCATGCAATTATGCTGGGGCGTAGAGGCTATCAAGGGGCATGAAATCATTAACTCCGATGAAATGGTTAAACAAGCTATTACCGGTGCTCTCGGCACTGGCGCCATCGAGTCTGGTGACCTCGTAGTTGTTACTGCTGGGGTACCATCTGGTGCAACAGGTACGACCAATATGATTCGCGTTCATATTGCAGGTCGAGTGCTCCTGTCTGGTAATGGTATTTTACGCAAATCTGTTACAGGTAATGTGTATATTGCTGCTAATCATAAGGACAATTATGAAAGCTTCAAAGACGGCGATATCCTAGTAGTAGGTACAATGGAGCCTGAATTGATGGCCATTGCCAAACGCGCTGGCGGTATCATCGCAGTAGAAGATGGTTATACATCGGACAGTGCTATCGCGGGCATTACGTATGGTATTCCTGTTATCTTAGGCGCTAAAAATGCCCACGAAGTGCTCCTCGAAGGTCAAGAAGTGACTATCGATGGAGAACGTGGTAAGGTATTTGCGGGCATTGCCAATGCTCGATAATCGCTATAAGTGATAATTAAATAAGGAGGAATAGTATGAATCCATATAATGTAACAGGACCTACTGCAGCTGAGGTTGCACAGGTTGAAAGTATCGTATCCCAACGATTAAAAGGCTCTTTCTTGTGGATGGTTGTAGGTTTGCTTACAACCATCGGTGTTGGCTTTGCCGCATTAGCAAATCCAAACTGGTTACGTTTTGCGTATCAAAACTTTAATATTATTTTATTAGTAGAGCTTGGTGTGGTATTCCTATTTAGTGCTCGTGCATATTCTGCTAATATAATGACGTTACGTGGCATGTTCTTCCTCTATAGTGCTTTGAATGGTCTCACATTGACCTTGGTATCTTTGCGATATGATGTGTTTGATGTAGTTATTCCAGCCTTAGTAGGTACGTTAGCATTCTTTATTGCCTTTGCTGTGGTAGGGGCTACAACTAAGCGTAATTTATCATCCCTTACACCATATGTATTAGCTGCCTTAATTGGTATGATTATCGTATCTGTGGTCATGATGGGGGCCCGCTTCTTTAACTGGACTGTACTCAGTGGCTTTAGTGATACTGTTAGTTTAGTTCTAGGTTATGTAGGTGTTGTAGTATTCTCTATCTTTACAGCTATCGATGTGAACCGCATTAAAAATAATGTGACACAAGTGGCGCTCATGGAGGATGAAACAATTTTAGACCGCATTGAAATCACTGGTGCTTTGAGCCTTTATTTAGATTTCATTAACTTATTCTTATCCTTATTACGCATCTTTGGTAATAAGCGATAACAAAGGAGTTTGTATGGACGATAGAGAATGGCAAACCTTTGTTACTGTTGTCGATGAAGGCAATATTACAAGGGCTGCAGAAAAATTATTTTTATCGCAACCAGCGTTGAGCTATCGGTTGCGCCATATAGAAAAAGCCTTGGGCCATTCTCTGTTGTTGCGGACTGCTGAAGGGGTTGCCCTCACGGCACAAGGCGAAATTTTTTATGATTACTGCAAGCGAATGATGCAAGAACAGGAGGCTTTGGAGAATGCTATGAATTCCGCTTCTGGCAAGATTCAAGGGACATTGAAAATCGCGTCATCTATTAACTTTGCAGACTATGAACTACCAGCCTTATTGAGATCTTTCCGGGAACAATATCCAGATGTTCACATTCAAGTGAAGACTGCTTTCAGCCATCAAGTAGTAAAGATGTTTAATACGGGCGACTGTATGGTCGCCTTTGCTCGTGGTGGCTATGACGTGTCTGGTAAGTCTGAACTGTTACTAGCAGAGCCATATTGTCTTGTATATAAAGAATTAGTGCCGCCTGAATCTTTAGTAAAGGTACCATTCATTAAATACCAAACAGATGCATCGGTGGCAAATATTATCGAAACTTGGTGTGCAGAACATTTTGACGAGCCCCCCAGTGTGGCGATGGACGTAAATTCTATGAGTACGTGTCGTCACTTTGTTCGTGCTGGTCTTGGTTGGTCTATCTTGACCTATATGGGACTTGGATCCTGTAAGGATAAAGATATCTATGTGAGCCCATTACGCAGTAAAAATGGTGAATATATTACCCGTGATACTAATATGGTGTACACAAAAGATGCGGAAAACTTGGTTGTAGTAAAAACATTTATCGAATATGTTCGCAATTACTACAAAGAACATACCGTAGTGGATGACAGTATATTTAGAGAATATAAAGCATAGGATGCATTATAATAGAGTATATCTATGAGATTTTCTAACTGTTTATCCATGCTGTTTCAGTATTGGACTTTTTCGATATAATAACTCATAATATAGATTAAGATTAATATAGTACCATGTAAGTGCATGTATATCCCCTTTGGGGAGGTATACATGCATTTTTTTCATTTTGGGATGTGTTTCTATGCTTAAAATGCATAAAAAGTATGATTAGTAGATATAAAAGTTTTTATAACCCCTATAAAGGTAATCTATTTTTCATATTACTTTTAAACATTTATAATGAGGGTAGACTTAATCAATGTAATCGACGTCGCGAGCGGTTATGTTGTTAAAGACTAGATGATTTTATGTATGCCTAAGTTAGTTAAGAAAGGGAAAGACACACATGAAAGACAAATTATGGCGCATTGGCCTTATGGTTGCCATCGTCGCATTTATGTGGTTCGGTGGCACACCTGAAGGCCTCAAACCAGAAGTATGGAAATTATTTGGTATTTATTTAGCTACTATCGTGGGCTTGGTATTAAAACCATTCCCAGTTCCTATTACAGTATTATTAGGTGTTGCTACATCTTCTGTTTTATTGAACAATACAAAAGACGTATTGGTTGGTTACAGTAATACAGCATTGTGGTTGATCTTCGCAGCCTTCGCTTTATCCGTTGCATTCGGTAAAACTGGCCTTGGTCACCGCATTGCGTACTACTTGGTTCGCGCTTTTGGTAGTACAACACTTCGTCTTGGTTATGTAACTGCATTCCTTGATATGATCTTATCTCCTGCAACACCATCCAACACAGCTCGTGCGGCAGGTATCGTATATCCAATCAACTTGTCCATCGCTGAAGCAGTTGGTTCTTACCCAGGTGAGACTGCTAAAAAAGCAGGTGCTTACCTCTTACAGAATGGTTACTTTGCAACTAAAGTAACATCCTTCTTCTTTGCGACAGCAATGGCGCCAAACTTATTGGCTTTAGACTTCATTACTAAATTGACTGGTGTAACTTTAAACTGGGCTCAATGGGCATTAGCTATGTTCGTACCTGGTTTCATCATGTTAATGCTTATCCCACTTATTGGCTACATGTATGAACGTCCAAGTGTAAAAGACATCGACAACAAGAAAATTGCTGCTGACGGTTTGGCGGAATTAGGACCTATGAAAGCGTCCGAAAAAGGTCTTATCGCTATTGCACTTCTTGCAATCGTAGGCTGGATTCTTCCTACTTTTGATGTTACTCTTAATGCAACAGCAGTTGCTATCGTAGCGATGCTTGCTACATTCGTATTTGGTATTATTACTTGGGATGATTTGCTCAAAACTAAAGCTGCTTGGAATACATTGATTTGGTTCGGTGGTATCTTGGGCTTATCCTTTGCATTGACTAAAGGTAAATTCTTCGAATGGTTGGCTAAATACTTAGAAACTCACATGAACTTCGGTTTAGATCCATTCATGATGCTTATCCTTATCTCCATTGTTTCCGTTGCGGTTCGTTACTTCTTCGCATCTGGTACTGCATACATCTCCGCGATGCTTCCAGTATTCTTGATTTTAGGTGTTAACGCAGGCGTGGATCCTACATTACTTGCTTTCATCTTGATCGGCACAAACTCCTATGGTGGTTCCGTAACTCACTACGGTGCTGCTCCTGGTCCAATCATCTTCTCCGCTGGTTACAACAACGTAAAAGATTGGTGGACAGTTGGTTTGATTTCCGCTTTAGTATGTTTAGTATTGAACTACGTAATCGGTATCCCTTGGTGGAAAATCACTGGTTTCATGTAATATGAAGCTTTCACTATGGAGTGTTAGAATTTAATTGTTAGTATTCAATGTCTGTACTGGGCTCTCGCGACGAGCCTGTACAGACTTGAACTTTATATATGTTTCACAACGAAAGGATGCAACATGGCACAATTAGTAAAAGCTGCACAAGCTGGCTTCGACGAAAAAAATGATGCATTAGTAACGGTTGAACCGATTGCTAGCGGTATCGAAATTGAATTAACATCCAAAGTTATCCGCCAATACGGCGACCAAATTAAATCCGTTATCTTGAACACAGTGAAAGAAGCTGGTTATGATGGCGTAAAAGTAATCGTACAAGATAAAAATGCTTGGGATTACACAATTAAAGCTCGCGTATTAGGTGCATTGGAAAGGGGGAGCAAAGCATAATGGCTAACGATAAACATTCCCAGAAGTTAAAACTAACCCATTAACAGAGGCTGCTAAAAAACGCTTGTCTCGTTCCATGATGTTCGTACCGGGTAATACACCTAAAATGATTAACAGTGCAGATATTCACGGTGCTGACTCCATCATGATCGATATCGAAGATTCCGTGCCAATTACAGAAAAAGACACAGCTCGTCTTTTAACTGCAGAAGCATTGAAATCCCGTAAATTCCGTGCAGAAACAGTTGTTCGTATCAACCATCCTACACAAACTCCTTATGGCTATGACGATCTTGATGTTATCGTTCCAGCTAAACCTGATATGATTCGTTTACCTAAAACTGAAGATGTTTCTGAAGTTGAAATCGTAGCGAAGAAGATTGAAGAAGTGGAAAAAGCTAACGGTTGGCCGGAAGGTACAATCAACATTATCGTGGCTATTGAATCCGTCCGCGGCTTATATAATGTTCGTGAAATCTGCCATGGTCCTCGCGTAGTTGCTATCGCTCTTGGCGCTGAAGACTATCGTGCAGACCTTCGCACAGGTAAACATAAACCAGCTGTTGAATTGTTGTTCGCTCGTCAAACAATCCTTCATGCGGCGCGTGAAGCAGGTATCCGCGTAATCGATACTGTATTCTCCGACGTGAAAGACCCACAAGGCTTCCGCGAAGAAGTTGAATTCATTAAAGCTTTGGGCTATGATGGCAAATCTTGTATCCACCCAAGCCAAATCAAAATTATCCACGAAGTATTCACTCCTGACGAAAAAGAAATCGCTCATTCCGTTAAGGTATTGAACAGCTATGCAGATGCATTGCGCAACAATAAAGGCGTAATCTCCGTAGATGGTAAAATGATCGATGGTCCTATCGTAGTTCGTGCACAACGCGTAGTTGATAAAGCACGTGCAGCAGGCATTAAAGTTGAATTAGAGGAAGGAGCAGAATACGATGTTAAATAAAGTAGGTCGCGATATCCCAACAAATATCCCAGCACTAGAAGGTCGCGAAGTATATCAAGGTGAATTCGCAATCGAACCTAAAGCTCATCGCGCAGGTAAACCTGTACACATGAGCCGTGTTGGTACAAATAAAGTACTTGCTTCTATCGATGAAGCAATCGAAAAGGTTGGCGTAAAAGATGGCATGACATTGTCCTTCCATCATCATTTGCGTAACGGTGACTATGTAATGAAAATGGTTATGGAACGCGTACAAGCAAAAGGTATCAAAGATATTACTATCGCATCTTCTTCCTTGTCCCCATGCCATGAATTCTTGGTAGAAATGATTCAAGATGGTACTGTAACAGCTATCGAAACATCTGGCTTGCGCGATCGTCTTGGTAAATTCTTAACTCAAAACCCAGGCGTATTGAAACGCCCTGTAGTGATTCGTTCTCATGGTGGTCGTGCTCGTGCTATCGAATCTGGCGAAGTTCATATCGACGTAGCTTTTATGGGTGCTCCTACAGCTGATCCACGTGGTAATGCTACTGGTCGTATGGGTAAATCCGCATGTGGTGCACTTGGCTATGCTAAAGTTGACTCTCACTATGCAGACAAAACTGTTATCATCACTGATAATTTGGTTGATTATGTACACAACTATGCAATTCCTCAAACTGATGTAGATTATGTTGTTGAGGTTGAAAGCATTGGTGATCCAGAAGGTATCGCTTCTGGTGCGGTAGGTTTCACTAAAAACCCTATCCAAATTAAAATTGCTGAACTAGCTGGTGAATTCCTTGACCAAGCAGGCATCATTAAAGATGGTTTCGTATTTCAATTGGGCGCTGGCGGTGCTCCATTGACAGTTGCAAAATTCATCGCTGAAAAACTTCGCAAACGCGGTGAAGTAGGTGGCTTCGCTATCGGTGGTGCTACTGGTATCTTGACTGGTATGCTTGAAGAAGGCTTGATTCGTGCAATTTACGATACTCAAACATTCGATACAACTGCAGCAGCTTCTTTAGATAAAAACCCTGCACACATCGAAATGTCCGCTTCCATGTATGCTAACCCATGGACTGACTGCACTACAAACTACCTAGACGTAGTATTCCTTGGTGCTACTGAAATCGACCTTGATTTCAACGTAAACGTAATGACTGACTCTAACGGTGTATTGATGGGCGCTTCCGGCGGTCACTCCGATACAGCAGCAGGTGCTAAATGTACAGTTATTACTTGTCCATTGATCCGTGGTCGTTTGCCAATGATCCGTGACAAAGTTGCAACTGTAATTACACCAGGCTCCTCCGTTGATGTACTTGTTACTGAATACGGTATTGCAATCAACCCAGCTCGTACTGATTTGATTGAACGCTTCAAAGATAGCAACTTGCCTATCTACACAATTGAAGAATTACAACAATTAGCATTCGACTTGGTAGGTAAACCACAAGATATCCCTGTATCCGACAAAGACGAAGACATCGTGGCAATCGTAGAATACCGCGATGGTTCTATCCTTGACGTGGTTCGTAAACCTCTATAATTGAGTAGGGGTTGGAGTCCGGTAGAGTCCGTTTGGGTTTCGCTGTCAACTCACCATCCCATGCTAGTAAGTTAATACTAAGACCCGCTCCATGAGTTCGAGGACCATGGAGTGGGTCTTTTTGAATTTATGCGTTGTTTTATTATTAATTTTAAAGATAGAAATAAAGTCTAATGTGGCAAATATGGTACATAATTATAGTTATACTTTTACTATAAGAAGATTGGAGACCTTTAGGAGGTAGTTTTTATGTATCGTTGTATTGCCAATTTAGAGATTGATCTAGATGGGTTAGGTGAGTTTTATAGTGAGCTAGACGAATATGAAATGCTAAGTATGTACCAAATAATATCAGCTTGGTTACAGGATGATTTAGATGGACCTAATCCAGAAAATACGGTGTTTGGCGTATCAGAGTATGCCTTAAACTGGATATCTGTATTACCTGGAGATATTTCTTATCGTAACCTATTTGATATGGGAAGTTGTAAGGTCGGTAATCGTTATGAAAGTATTGATTATTTATATGCAAAATTTCTACAAACATTAGAGAATAGTAAACAGCTTGAACCTGAATATGAATCCCTATGTTTAAATCATATAAACGTGATGTCACAGTATATAGAAATTACTTTAACCTGTAGTCAAAATATAGACTTTATATTATTTATAAAACATTGGTTACGTAATTGTAGTACTTATAAACATCCGATATACTATAAAGTAAAGGATGTATATTATGTGAAATTTAGTTGATGCTCATATAGATAATATACATATTATTTCTCCGGATGAACTTTATAGTTGGGCGAAAGAAAAAATAGAGGGTAATAGCTTTTTAATCCCTGAGGGGATTGTAAAATGGTATAAACTGATACATTCATCAAAAAATAGTTAAAAATTAGGAGAGTGACTATGAGTCAAGTATTTAAGCAAGATCTAACAGATAACTCTGTTCGTCCAGGTGGTATTTTTTTCGTTGAGTTATTGATGCCAGAGCAGTGTGATATGCCTGGCCGCGATACAATGGTAGAGGTACTCACAAAGTATTTAGGACCTGTGGATTGTTTTGATCATCGTCGTGATTCCGCAGGTTTTGCACCTCAGAATTATAAGGTGCATTACGAGGATACTGATGCAGATATTCCACCGACCTTGATGGTGACGAATTGTGAGAAAATCGATAAGCCTGTATTAGATGATTTTGATCGTAGTCAGGTATGGGATTGTCCAAATGTGGATGAGTTATTAGCAGAGTGCCAATACAGGGTGTTTGCTACGGATATGTTAGCCTCTGGTTTAGCGGCCAAAGAACGTGCAGATATGCTTGTAAAGTATGTAGATGCATTACTAGAATTATATCCCTCTTGTAAAGCCGTTGTATTTGGACCATCTCGTAAGTTCTTAAGTCGAGAATCGATTGAAAATCATCCTGATAAAGAGGTGACTCGTTTCATGTATTATGCTGTAAATGTGCGTTATTTTAGTATTCAAGGTACCAATGATATGATGGTAGATTCTGTGGGTATGAGTACATTATTTTTACCTGATTTACAGTATCACTTTCACGGTGTAGATCCTAATCATGTAGTATTTCATGCTTATAATGTGTTGAATTATATTTTCGAACATGGTAATATAATAGGTGATGGGGAAACCATTGCGGGGTTACAAAATGGCGAGATGAATCAGGATATTCAGTGGAAGGTTCAATACGAGGATTCTTTAATCCAGTCCGTTCGAGAGGTTCTAGATATTAATATGGGTGAATACGCATCTGGAACTCGGTAGTTGTTAATCAATGAAAGGTGTGGGCATTATGAGTGATCAACGTGTTTTTGATATGGAACTTGTGAAAGTTGAAAGTTTGGAGAACGCTGTTAGGACGCCATTTTATCAAACTGATTCCACAGGTGGTTCAGTATGGGTTATTAAACCTGGTCAAATCTTACCAAAACATTATCATCATCACTCTGATGATATATGGGTTATATTGCAAGGCAAGGGTGTATTTTATCCAACGCCTAATACAGAGGTGCCTTTTACAAAGGGGCAAGTTATAGTATCTAAAAAGGGTGAATGTCATGGTGCAAAAAATACTGGAACGGAAGATATTGTCTTTGTGAGTATCGTTGCTCCAGTGCCTGCTGATTATGATCCTGTTAAGACTAATTAATATGAAAGCACTTTATAGTATTTTCTTCTCTTGTGATAGAGATATATTCATACTATAAAGTGCTTTTTTATTTTATACAGTCATTTCTAGCGAATATACCTTTTCTATTTTATATGTCATTATTTTGGTTTACTATTCCTATTTGTTATTCTATACTCTATAAAATTTCCATTGACAGAGGACGTTTGTTCTTTTAAGATGGTAAATGTATGTAATATTTTAATAAGTAGAAAGGAATTATATGAACTCATCTACACTAGAGCCTCAAAGTGGGGATATCAATTTCAGAGATTTTACGAAACGTCGTATGCTTCACGTAGTCTTACCATTGTTTATTGTTTCTATTATTGCCTTCCTGGATCGCGTTAACATTGCTTATGCAGGCTTGACTATGAAGGAGAATTTACCATGGTTGACGCCAGAAGTATTTGGTATGGGGGCAGGCATTTTCTTTATTGGTTATGTTTTGTTTGAAGTGCCTGCATCTTTAATTGCAGCTCGTTGTAATGCTATGCATTGGGTGGCGCGTATCATGTTTAGTTGGGGGCTCGTATGTATTCTTATGACGACGATGACCACTGAGTTGGAATTTTATGTTTATCGATTTTTACTTGGTCTATGTGAGGCTTCTTTATATCCTGTAATTTATTCATTACTCATTCCAAATTGGTTCTTGCCAAAGGAGCGAGCGAAGGCAATCTCCTTGATGTTGACATCTTTATTGTTCTCTAACATCATTGGTGGGCCATTGGCAGGTATTTTATTGGATACAACGTTCTTTGGTCTACATGGTTGGCGTACACTCTTTATCGTTGAAGCTATTCCTGCTGTGATCTTTGCGTTCATTTTCGCATTCTGGATGAAAGAGCGTCCTGAACATGCATCTTGGGTAACTGATGTAGAAAAGGTATATATTAAAGCCGAGCTTGAAAAAGAAGAGCAACAAAAGCAAGCCGCAAAGAAATATACTATTTGGCAAGCGTTAAAAGACCCAAAAGTATTGCGTTTAGCGTTAATCTATTTCTTGTGGGTTATTGGTTTCTGGGGCTTTAGCTTCTGGATGCCTCAAGTTCTTAAAAGCCTATCTGGTTGGCCACCAAGTGTTGTAGCATGGTCTATTGCGATTCCCATGTCTGCTGCATTACTTGTACAAGTATATTGTGGTTATTCCTCTGAAAAGCGCAATGAAAAACGTTGGCATGTTGCTACTACATTGTTCATTGGTACTATTGGTTTCTTAGCAACACCACATAGTCCATCTCCAGAAATTAGTTTATTCTTTATCTGCTTAACTGCTGTAGGCGTTTACGGTGGCATGGGTGTATGGTGGACAATGCCAACAACCTTCTTATCTGGTGCTGCTGCGGCAGGGGCGATGGGCCTTATTAACTCCTCTGGTAACATGGGGGGCTGGGTAGGTCCTTATATGCTTGGTTTCATCAATGGTCACACTGGTAGCTTTACTTACGGTTACTATGTAATGGGGGCTTGTATGTTCCTTGCTGGTCTATTAATTTTGACACTTCCAAAATCTATGGAACATAAAGAGGATTAAGTAGAGCTATATTATAGATAACTAGATTATAGACAACTTAATAGGAAAATATTTAACGAATGCTTCAATGGTGTGATTTTGGATACTATTCAATTTTATGTTACAATTTACAAAATAGTATTATTTAAACTTGAGGAGACAAATATTGAAAGAGTGTAGACCTAAGTTTGATGAAATTACATCATTTGATGAATTTAATAAATATTATTGGTATCGTGATGAACTTTCACAAATATGTAAATCATTAGGATTAGAATATAGGGGAACAAAACAAGAACTCAATTATATTATTGAGCAGTACTTTAAAGGCGATTTAATTAAAAAATCATCAATAAAAAATAGAAGAAGGCAAGTGGAAAGTATTACTTTAGATACACCATTACTTGAATGTAATTTTTCCTTTAATACGAAGTTTAGAGAATATTTCTCTGCTTTAATAGGTGTTTCACGATTTAAATTTAATGCTGATATGGCTACTGCCTGGAGAAAAGTAAAAAGTGAAAAAAATACAAGCTTTACAATTGGAGATTTGCTGAAAGTATATTATGGTGAATCAGATTATGCAAAGTATGACAATTCGGTTTGTCAATGGAATCAATTTTTTAAGGATTTTTGTGCAGACGAATGTAGTGGCAATTATTCGAATAAATTAAAAGTAGCATCTATTATTTGGAAAGAAGTTAGAGATTCAAAAAATGAAAAAATTTATTCAAAGGAGCTTTTAAGTGAATATGCATATAAATTAGAAGCGTATCGCAAGTAGAAGCAACTTGTCGTTGCAGAGATGTATGGGAAAACTAGCAATTAAATCTATAATAGAATAACGATAAAAGCACCTTATATCCTATGAGAAGAGTCATTTGTGATGACTTTTGTAGGTATGTAAGGTGCTTTTATTTATTTCTGATTTCTTTATTGATTTTGTTTTGTTACATCAGGCACTTTCCCAGGATTCATATCCAGGTTTAGATCTGTGGATTTGAATGGGTGTGGGTTTGCCTCTGGTGGTTGTACTTTGAGCTCTGGATGCAACCATTGCAGTTGCTTTAGTTCCCAGTCGTACTTGGCACCGTCATTTTGTAGTTGACGAATATCTTTTAGGATTTCGTTTAGTTGATCACTATGCTTATTAGCCATCCCTTCAAGAATGTAAAGACGACCTGCTACACTGTCGATGGTAGAGCCATCGTGGTCTTCATCGACACGCCATTGTAATTCAGAGATTTGTATTTGCTGGAATATGATAACGATAACCAGCACAATGATAACGCCCCACATGGGAGCTTCTTTAGCTTTCAAAAGGGCTCGCAATTTAGATGCGAGCCCAGATGGTTTGTTCATTATTGACGATCCTCGAGTTGTAATCCAGGTAATGGTAATTTGGAGTTTACGAAGTCTAACCACAAGCGAGAAGCGTGGTAGAGAATGACCCTTTTTCCAAATTACATAAAGGGTATGAATAATTTCAGGTACGAGAGGTCTTACGACAACCTTAGAACCAACCTCTGTATTTTCACCTACCTCAGGGCAGAGGCGAGATGGTAATAATGCGATAGCAAGGTTTGCACTAACCGTTTGTAACATGAGATCACGTTGGCTCGTTTCAAACACGATGTGCGGTTGGAAGCCGGTGTGTTTACAAGCTTTGATGATTTCATCATGTAAGTTGAAATCGTCTTTATGCAATACAAAGGATTCATCAGCTAGCATTTCTAGGCGAATTTCTTTTTCTTTTGCCAAAGGGCTAGATTTTGGAATGATAACGGACAGTGGGTCACTCGTAAGGTAGAAAGATTCAAATTCTTTAGGGTTTGGTTTAGTACAGATGATGCCAATATCAATTAAACCTTCCTGAACGCTGATCTCAACCTTTTTAGAACCTTGTTCGTAGAGTTCCAATTCGATTTGTGGATATACTTTTTTAAATTCACCTAATAACTGGGCAAAAATGGGAGCATCCGTAATTGGTGGAATACCAATTCTGATAGAACCTTGCTCCAAACGAAATTCGTTTTCAAAATCAGTTTTTAGATGTTCAAACATAAACACAACGCGTTTAGCGTGGGTTAAGAAGATGGTACCCCCATCAGTAAGTTCTACAGATTTAGCATTACGCATGAAGAGAACAACACCAAGTTCGTCTTCTAAAGCTTTAATTGTACGGCTGATTGCAGATTGGGAGATGTGTAAATTCCTTGCAGCCTTACTAAAGCTTTTTTGATCAGCTACTTCAACGAAGTATTTCAAATGATGAAAATCCATAATTAACCCCCTAAAAATAAAACTTGGTTATAGGACGTGACCTAACTAAATGAGAATAGTTATTACTGTAATGCAATTAGCTATTACTTTATGTAAAGCATGGATAGCAATATTGGCAAAGCGACAGTCACTGTATGTGTTGCGTTGATAGGGCCCAGCACGTTATAATTAGCATATAGGGCTATATCAAGTTATGATATTAGGAATTATGGTTGTGCCCATCACAAAAAAGTATGCTCACACATAATGCCATATTATATATAACATATATATTATTGCATTATTTTTTCATGTGCGCAAGTTTGTAATGGTTGTTATTCCTAAACATAATGATAGATTAAGCAAGTGTTCTATTTTTGCTAAATGCTTAAGGAGGCAATAATCACATGAGTCGTAAATTTAAAACTATGGACGGCAACCAAGCGGCTGCTCACGTTTCTTATGGTTTTACAGAAGTTGCTGCGATTTATCCAATCACTCCATCTTCTCCAATGCCAGAACACATTGATGAATGGGCTGCATCTGGTCGAAAAAACATCTTCGGCAACACTGTTCAAGTTGTAGAAATGCAATCTGAAGCAGGTGCTGCTGCTGCAACCCACGGTTCTTTACAAGCTGGTGCATTAACAACAACTTTCACATCTTCCCAAGGTTTGTTATTGATGCTTCCTAACTTATATAAAGTAGCAGGTGAATTACTTCCAGGTGTATTCCAAGTAGCTGCTCGTGCATTGGCTGCACATGCTTTGGCTATCTTTGGTGACCACCAAGACGTAATGGCTGCTCGTGCAGCTGGCTGTGCTATGTTAGCTGAATCCTCTGTACAAGAAGTAATGGACTTGTCCGCTGTAGCTCACTTGACAGCTATTAAAACTCGCGTACCTTTCATCAACTTCTTTGACGGTTTCCGTACATCCCACGAAATTCAAAAAATTCAAATCTGGGACTATGAAGATTTAAAACCATTGGTTGATATGGACGCTGTTAAAGCTTTCCGTAAAAATGCTTTAAATCCAGATGCTCCTGTAACTCGTGGTACTGCAGAAAACCCTGACGTTTACTTCCAACATCGTGAAGCATCCAATAAATTCTACTTGAACGTTCCTGACGTTGTAGAATACTACATGAACGAAGTTAACAAATTGGCAGGTACTAACTACCAATTGTTCAACTACCATGGTGCTCCTGATGCTACTGACGTTGTTGTAACTATGGGTTCTTCCGCTCAAGTTGTAGAATCCACTGTGGATTACCTCAACAAATTGGGCCGCAAAGTTGGTTTTATCAACGTTCATTTGTTCCGCCCATTCGCAACAGATCGTTTGTTGAAAGTTCTTCCTCAAACTGTAGAACGCATTGCAGTTCTTGACCGTACTAAAGAACCAGGTGCTTTGGCTGAACCATTGTTCTTAGACGTACAAGCAGCTGTAGTTGACGGTGGCCGTAATGTAAAAGTTATCGCTGGTCGTTATGGTTTGAGCTCCAAAGACGTTATCCCTGCAGACATCGTTGCTGTATTCGATAACTTAGCTGCTGAAAATGGCAAGAAATTCTTCACATTGGGCATCAATGATGATGTTACATTCTTGTCCTTAGATCGTGCTGAAGGCGTAGAAGTTGAAACTCCTGGTTTGACTGAATGTAAATTCTGGGGCTTCGGTTCTGACGGTACTGTAGGTGCGAATAAATCCGCTATCAAAATCATCGGTGACCACACTGATATGTATGCTCAAGCATACTTTGACTACGACTCCAAAAAATCTGGTGGCGTAACAATGTCTCACCTTCGTTTTGGTAAAAATCCAATCAACTTGCCTTACTTGATTACTGAACCTCAATTCGTAGCATGTCACCGTCAATCTTATGTACATGAATACGACTTGATTCGCGGCATCAAAAAAGGCGGTACATTCTTGTTGAACTGTACTTGGTCTCCTGAAGAATTGGATGAACATTTACCTGCTAAATTACGTCGTCAAATCGCAGAAAAAGAATTGAACTTCTACATCATCAATGCTGCGAAAATCGCTTCTGAAATCGGTTTGGGTGGTCGTATCAACATGGTAACGCAAGCTGCGTTCTTCAAATTGACTGAAATCATCCCTGTAGATGATGCTGTTAAATACCTTAAAGAATCTGTAGTAACTTCTTACGGTAAAAAAGGTCAAAATATCGTTGACATGAACAATGCTGCTATCGATCAAGGCGTTGGCGCTTTGGTAAAAGTAGATGTTCCTGCTAGCTGGAAAGACGCAGTAGATGATGGCAATCATGCAGTTAAACCTGGTTGCGAATCTTGCCCATCCTTCGTTCAAAATATTGCACAACCAATCAATGCACAAGCTGGTTATGATCTTCCTGTATCCAAATTCTCTGGCTATGAAGATGGTACATTACCTGCTGGTACTGCTAAATTCGAAAAACGCGGTCCTGCATTGTTCGTTCCAAAATGGTTGCCTGAAAACTGTATTCAATGTAACCAATGTTCCTTCGTATGTCCACATGCTACAATTCGTCCAATTTTGGCAACTGAAGCAGAAGTGTCTGCAGCTCCAGAACATTTCGATACAATCCCTGCATTGGGTGCTAAAGATCTTCAATTCCGTATCGCTGTATCCCCATTAGATTGCTTGGGTTGCGGTAACTGTGTTGATATCTGTCCAGCTCCTAAAGGCAAAGCTATCGTGATGACATCCATCGATACTGAAATCGAACAAGCTGAAGCTTGGAACTATGGTGTTAACCTTCCTGTAAAAGAAAACCCTATGAAGAAGGAAACTGTTAAAGGTTCCCAATTTGAACAACCATTGTTCGAATTCTCCGGTGCTTGCGCAGGTTGTGGTGAAACTCCTTACGCTAAATTGTTAACTCAATTGTTCGGTGACCGTATGATGATTGCCAATGCGACTGGTTGTTCCTCTATTTGGGGTGCTTCCATGCCTGCATCTCCATACACAACTAACCAACAAGGTCATGGTCCTTCTTGGGCAAACTCCTTGTTCGAAGATAATGCTGAGTATGGTTATGGTATGTACATCGGCGTTAAGAAAATTCGTCAACAATTAGTAGAATTGGCTTCTAAAGCAGTTGAAACTGCTACTGGCGAATTGAAAGAAGCTTTGGAACAATGGATTGAATTTGCTAACCTTGGTGCAGCTACTCGTCAACGTTCCGAACGTCTAGTAGCAGCTATCGAAGCTGAAGGCGCTACAACTCCTGAATTGAAAGAAATTCTTGAGAAAAAACAATTCTTAATCAAACGTTCCCACTGGATCTTCGGTGGTGACGGTTGGGCATACGATATCGGCTTTGGCGGTGTTGACCATGTATTAGCTTCTGGCGAAGACATCAACATCTTCGTATTCGATACAGAAGTATATTCCAACACTGGTGGTCAAGCTTCCAAATCCACTAATGTAGCAGCAGTTGCACAATTCGCAGCTTCTGGTAAACGTACTAAGAAGAAAGACCTTGGCATGATGGCTATGTCTTATGGTTATGTATACGTAGCACAAGTAGCTATGGGTGCAGATAAAAACCAATTGATGAAAGCTGTTGCAGAAGCTGAAGCATATCCAGGTCCATCCTTGATTATCGCTTACAGCCCATGTATCAACCATGGTATCAAAGCTGGTATGGGTAAAGCTCAAGAAGAACAACGTAAAGCAGTTGCAGCTGGTTACTGGGATCTTTACAGATACAACCCTCAACTTAAAGAAGAAGGTAAAAATCCATTCTCCTTGGATTCCAAAGAACCAACTGAAAGCTTCCAAGACTTCCTTAAAGGTGAAGTACGTTACGCTTCCTTGGCTAAAGCGGCTCCAGACGTGGCAGAAGAATTGTTCGCTAAAACTGAAAAAGACGCTAAAGAACGTCGCTTAAGCTATGTTCGCTTACAAAAAGGTTTTGAAGACGTAAAATAATTCGTTATTTAACGACTGAGAACTATATGAGGCACCCTTTCGAGGGTGCCTCTTTTGTATGTAAATTAAGTTTTTCTAAATATCATATTAAGTATCTTCCATAAATCAGTTATAGTGCTGGTTACTATTGTATTACTTACGTATTAACTGCTTAAAAAATAGGTAATATACTAGGAATTTGGTATAATGATAAGGAGTCATGCATAATTTTAGCAATACATATTTTGGATAATTCTAATATTAAATATAGAGGTACATATGGCTAAGGATAATACACAAATGACAACGGAAGACATGCAACAAACGATATATAAAGAGTTAGGCTATAAATCCTATCCATTTCCTTTTACGACGCCGGCCTATTTAGAAGCGTATGGTGCTCTTGTAGGGCTAAATACTCCACCTGCGAAGACAGCTCGCGTTCTTGAACTAGGTGCTACTTATGGCGGTAATATTATTTCTCAAGCCGTATTTAATCCAGAGGCGACCTTTGTAGGGATTGAGCTTTCACAAGACCAAGTAGAGAAGGGCAATCAAATCATCAGTGATGCCAAACTAGATAATGTATCCTTGATACAAGGAAACATCTTGAATTTTGAGGAATCGATGGGGACCTTCGATTACATTATTGCCCATGGATTCTACTCTTGGATTAGTGATGAAATGAAGGATAAATTGCTCAATATTATTTCTAGTCATTTGGCTGATAATGGCATTGCCTATGTGTCGTACAATACGTATCCAGGCTGGCATACCATGGAAGAGGTTCGTCAGCTTATGCTATTTGCTAATCGTGGCCAAGATAAGTTGACCCATAAGGAAAAGGTGTTGCGCGGGAAGACTGTAGGCAGTCTTGTAGGTGCTCAAATTCTTAACTATGATAATCTTAAAGAACGAAATAGTAAATTCCTTGGTGCATTGCGCTCTATTATGCAAAAGGATGACTATTATGTAGGTCATGATCATCTAGAGCCTCATAATGATCCATGCTATTTCTATCAATTCAATGATCATTTAAAAGCGCATGATCTTGCGTATGTATGCGATGCAGACCTTACACTATCTATGGTTCGTACCTATGATGAAAGTATTGCAGCTAAACTTGAGCAATTGGCACCTAATAGTCAAGTGGATCAAGAACAATATTTAGATTTTATACTAGATACGACATTCCGCAAGTCGATTATTTGTAAAGCTAGCGTTGCCAAAGATATCAACTTTGCTGTTGCAAATCCGGCTGAAGTGAATACAATTCCTGTTCGCACTATTGTAAATAGCTTTGTTTTCCAAATTCTCTTTGATGAGGAATCATTGGAAATGTTTGAAAATGTACTTGTAAGAGATACGTTCCAAGCACTTATCAAAGATGGCGGTACGTTCAATATGATCGAGGCTCTAGCTATTTTAAAAGCAGCCCATGAGGCAGCTCATGCATCTGATGATGAATTAGAACCTGCTGTATGTAGCTTGTATCGTGCGGTAGTAGAGCATATGGTACGTGGTGGTATTCGCTTTTATAAAACATTCCCTGTAAAAGAAGAGTATATGGAGGGCTTATCTTATATACCTACCCGTTTTACAAACTTTGTAAAGGCTATTGTGAATGGTGGTAGTGAATATATATATGGAGCAGATATGTTCAATGATGCTATTGGTGATATTTCTGAAGAGGATTTATTATTTATGGAGTTATTGAACAAACCAAAAGCGAAATCCACGGTAATTAAAAAGATTAAAGAGGCTCTCTTTAGTGCAGATCCCTCTCAACCTACAAAGCATCAAAATGCCATGGCTGAAGCTTTTTATAATGAATTAACAACGCGCATGGAACATTTGGGCTTTGTTAGAAGTAAGAAAACAGGTAGTATTTCCTAAGTGATAGCTCCCTTTATTTGATTCTGTTGCTATGAGTCTGTATTATATTCTGCTGATTTTATAGCTAAAATAGAAACCCGTTACACTTATAACATATATATGTATTAAGTGTTAACGGGTTTTGTTTTATATAATTAAATTTACTTTTATTTTATATTTATTACTTTTAGTTATTTTATATTGCTGAAAAAGTATAGTAAATCGATAATTTTAATGAGGAAAAAATGAACCGTTCATGAAAGTATGGTATAATGTGTTTGGGTATTTTGTAAATATCATCCGATGTGTTGTGGATGATTCTATAAATTGTATTAGTTGATAAAGTTGTATTAATTGTATTATTTGTAAAAGGAGTCTTTTATGGCATCTAAAAAGGCAGTTCTAGTATACATACTGGAAATCCTGAAAGACGAAACAGATGCTAATCATACGTTATCTCAAGAGGAGATTCGCAGTATATTAGCCGAACGGTACGAGGTATCCGTCGATCGGAAAACCTTAGGCCGTCATTTAAATGATTTATATGAATCTGGAGATTTTGGTATTCAATGTGAAGAGTCTGCTGTGGGAGCAGATGGCACCATTCGACGTACTGATTTCTATATGATTCATACCTTTGAAGATTCTGAATTGCGGTTATTGATTGATGGTATATTGGCATCTCGCCATATTACTGCATCTCAACGTAAAGATTTAATCGGGCGTGTTGCAAAATTGGGGAGCTCCTATTTTAAGCCTCATGGTATTGATATTGAAAGTAATACGGAGTACCTTCATAGAAGCCAAGATTTATTTCTTAATATTGATCTCATAGAAGAAGCAATACAAAAGGGTAGAAAAATTTCGTTGGCCTATTGCCAACCAGATGTGGATAAGCGATTACACATTAATCTTGGCCCAGATCATAAGGAACGGAAGTATGTATTTAACCCATTCCAACTAGTAATGAATCGAGGACACTATTATTTAGTAGGAAACCACGAAAATTATGATGACATGTCTACATTGCGTGTTGATCGAATTGCACATATTACAGTGCTGAATGAACGTAGAAAACCTTTACGGGAGATAAAGGGATACCAACAACAACGTACCTTTAACGTGTCACAATACGTAAAGGAACATATTTATATGTTCGGCGGTGAATCTATTACTGTTACGTTTAAAGCTAAACGTTCCATTGTAAATCAAATTTTAGATTGGTTCGATGGCAATGTAGAGTTTACGAATATAACAGCCGATAATGTTGTATGCCGTGTACGTGTTAATCATGACGCCTTTAAATATTGGGCGCTCCAATATATGCAAAGTGTAAAAGTGCTTACTCCAGCCTCTTTAGTGACAGAGGTAAAAGCCGCAATTGAGGAAGGGTTACGCCAATACTCATAAATAAAAGCTAGTTGATCGATGAATCAACTAGCTTTTTTAATGTTTCCTTATAGAACGTGCATTTTTTCTGCTTCTCTATAGTCTTTTAGAACCGGACGTGGAGGCAATTTACCCATGAGGCTTACAATATAGATTGCGATAGAAGAGAAAATGAAGCCTGGCACAATTTCGTATAGGCCAAAGAATCCAAATTGTTTCCAAATGAGTACTGTCAAACCACCTACAACAATACCAGCGATACAGCCGTGACGCGTCATGCGTTTCCAGAACAAAGAGAACAAGATAGCTGGACCGAAGGCTGCGCCGAAGCCTGCCCAAGCATAGGCTACCATCGTCAAGATATAGCTGTCAGGGTCCATTGCCATATAGATGGCAACCAATGCCACTAGAAGTACTACGATACGGCTTACTAATACAAGCTCTTTATCGCTTGCTTTTGGATGGATGATATTAGCATAGAAGTCATTAGAAATAGCAGAAGCTGTTACTAATAATTGAGCAGATGCGGTACTCATGATGGCTGCCAATACGGCGGACCAGATAAGCCCAGCTACAAATGGAGTAAAGAGGCGTTCTGTCATGATGAGGAATATTGTTTCCGCATCAGTGCCTACTAACTTATCTGGCAGCATGTAAACATGACCGATGAGACCTACAGCGATAGCTGCCATAAGGGATAAGATAACCCAAACCATGGCGATGTTCGTAGATTTCTTAAGCTCTTTCGCATCAGAGATAGCCATAAAGCGCACTAGGATGTGAGGTTGACCGAAGTAGCCAAGACCCCAACCGAGAGAAGAATTAGGCCGATAGCCCAAGTAAACCAATCAGACGGATTACCAAACAAGCTAAGTCCTTGTGGGAACTCATGTTGGATGAGCTGGAATGTTTCTATAGGGCCACCCATGTACATGGCTGCTGTAATTGGTACTGCTAAGATGGCAAAGAACATTAATGCGCCTTGAATACAGTCTGTCCAAGATACGGCGAGGAATCCGCCAAGGAAGGTATAGAATACGACGATACCAGCTGTGATAAAGTGGGATACGGTGTAATCAAGACCGAAGATAGTATTGAACAATTTGCCCCCTGCCACGAAGCCTGATGATGTATAAATCAAGAAGAAAATCAAGATAAATAAGGCGGAAATGACAGCTACCGAATGAGACTGATCGTGGAAACGATTCTTTAAATAATCCGGTAAGGTCAAACTGTCACTGGCTACCTCGGTATGGTTGCGCAGGCGTCTAGAAACGAATTTCCAGTTGGCCCATGTGCCTAATGTGAGGCCTACGGCAATCCACACACCAGAAATCCCCGTAGTATACGCTAGGCCCGGCACACCCATGAGCATCCAACCACTCATATCTGATGCTTCCGCACTAAGTGCTGTAATCCATGGTCCTAATTGTCGGCCACCGAGGATGTAATCACCAATGCTGTTCGATTTACGATAATAGTAGACCCCGATATACATCATGAGTCCTAGATATAAGGCAAAGGCGATAATAATCATTAAGTTGTCTTGTGTCATGCCTATATAAGACCTCCTTAGGTTCTAGTTATATTCTATAGTATAGTAAATAATTTTTATTGTACCACATATTAGTACTTTAGAGGGTAAAAAATTAGTGATATCAATAAGATTCTTATACTAATTTAGGCTATATACTTTAGAGATACGCATTAGCTGATTACTTATGAAATCATATATTAATAAGCCCCATACCGAATGAAATATGATAAAATAAAAGAATGAAAAAACGATATTTCGTATTGAGTGTACGAAATATTTGTCAGTAGTAATCGAAATTAATACTTATATTTCTGGAACGTGAAAGGAGGACCCTATGGAACAACAGGTAGGCGGAAAACAAGATGTATCTAGACAACATCAAGTTGTGACGAAACAACAAGCATTGCGCATGTTGGAGACCTACTTTGGGTATACCTCCTTTAGACCGGCTCAAGAGCCTCCTATTGCATCTCTGTTGCGGAACGAAGATGTAATTGGCATCATGCCGACAGGGGCTGGGAAGTCTATCTGTTTCCAGATACCTGCGCTCTGTAAGGCGGGCTTGACTATTGTGTTTTCTCCTCTTATTTCTCTTATGAAAGACCAAGTGGATGGTCTTTTGGTGCAGAATATACCAGCGGCACTCATCAATAGTACACTTACCCAATCCGAGTTTAATAAAACCATGTACGAAGTACGCAGTGGTAAGATTAAACTCTTATATATTGCACCAGAGCGATTGAGTTCTAATTTTTTCTGTAATGTACTGCGAGCGTTACCGATTGCACAAGTCATTGTGGATGAGGCTCACTGTATCTCTGAGTGGGGCCATGATTTTAGACCGTCTTATCGCCTTATCGGTGAGTGGCTTAATTCATTGCCAAAGAGACCTATTGTGGGTGCTTTCACGGCGACAGCGACGAAATATGTAGAAAACGATATAAAAAAATTATTAGGTCTAGATACGGCTAATGTATACGTGACGGGTTTTGATCGGCCTAATTTATCCTTCTCTGTTATCCGCACACCAAAGCGGATGGATTACGTTGTTCATTATGTGCGTCAGCACGCCAATGAAAATGGTATTATCTACTGTGCAACGCGTAAGGATGTAGATCGTGTGTATGAAAATTTAACTCGTGCAGGCATCAAAGCGGGCCATTACCACGGGGGGCTCAACGACGAGGTGCGCCGTGAAATGCAGAATGCCTACGCAGACGATAAACTGCAGGTTATGGTGGCTACCAATGCCTTTGGTATGGGCATTGATAAAAGTAATGTACGTTATGTGCTACATTATCAAATGCCGCGTGATATGGAGTCCTATTATCAGGAGGCAGGACGAGCTGGCCGTGATGGGGCACCTGCTGAATGTATCTTGCTTTATAGTGGGCAGGATGTACAGGTTCATAAGTATTTGATTGAACAGTCTATCGAAACGCCGGAACGACAAAATGTGGAGCTACGTAAATTACAGTCCATGATTGATTACTGTTTCTGTAGTAATTGCTTGCGTAAATATATGCTTAATTACTTTGGTGAAAGTACTGTTTGGACAACTTGTGATAATTGTAGCTCTTGTAAGGGTTCTGCTGATAAGGTCAATGTTACGAAAGAAGCAAAGGCTATTTTCCGTGCCATCATGGGCACCGATGAGCGATATGGGGCATCAATGATAACCTCTATCGTCCGCGGAGAGCGAACGGATCGGATTATGCGTGCTGGTCATGATGCATTGCCAGTCTTTGGCTTATTGAGCAATGTAGATGAAAAATCTATTAAAGGGCTTATTCAACAGTTTGTGGCATCTGGTTACTTGCGCAGTTCGACTGGAAAATACCCTATATTATCCTTAACGGCTGGTGCAGAGGAAGTGCTAGCAGGTCATAAAGAGGTAGAGGAAATTAGACAATATGTGTCTGTGCCTTCTCGCACTAGTAAGTCTGCTGCCTCAGTGGTGCGAGGAAAATCCAGCTCTACATCGGGTGGCTTATTTGAACATTTACGTCAACATCGCAAACACTTGGCAGAAAAAGCGGGTCTTAGACCGTATCTTATCTTCCCTGACACAGTACTCATAGATTTGGCAAATTTACGACCTACAACATTAGGTGAGTTTGGCAATGTTAAAGGCGTAGGGGAAGCAAAATTAAAAAATATGGACTTACCTTTTTACAGGCCATTGCAGAATATAAGGGATAATAAATTTTGCTGTATATATGGTAGTACTGTATATTTTTTAGTATGATAGTACTATATATTTTAGTGAGATAGTACTATATATTTTAGTAAGATTATCAAGATATACGTTAGTATTTTTTGCTTATTATAAATAGATCTAGGGGGATAAATGAGCTTAGCAGATACACAATACCTCGGTATTATTGAAAATATTTTAGATTATGGCATTTATGGTCAAAATCGCACAGGCATTGCAACGTACAAATTGCCTCAACAAATCATGCAATTTGACTTGCAAGAGGAATTTCCAATTTTAACCACTAAATTTGTAGCTTTCAAAACAGCTGTAAAAGAATTATTGTGGATTTGGCAAATGCAGTCCAATGACGTGCGCAAATTGCAAGAAATGAATGTGCACGTATGGGATGAATGGATGCGTGAAGATGGTACTATTGGTAAAGCATACGGCTATCAAATTGCGAAGTACAAACAACTAGATAAGCTCATCAAAACGATTAAAGAAGATCCTGATAGCCGCCGAATGATTGTAACCCTTTGGAATATTGAAGATTTAGAGGATATGGCGTTGCAACCATGTGCGTATGAAACCTTATGGGATGTAGGGGATGGTTACTTGAACTGCATGCTCATCCAACGCAGTGGCGACATGGGGCTTGGAGTCCCATTTAACACGGCTCAATATGCGGCATTACAATGTATGATCGGTCAAGTAACCGGCCTAAAACCCGGTAAATTTACACATGTTATCAACAATGCCCACATCTATGAAAATCACGTAGATGCATTGCGTGAGCAATTAGCACGTCGCGATCAAGCATTGCCTGCTCCAAAAATTATCATGAATCCTGAGGTAAAAGACTTCTATGACTTCACACCAGAGGACATAACCTTAGATGGATATGAACATTTAGGTAAATTATCCATGACTGTTGCTGTATAGCATTGTATTTATGACAATTGTTAAATAGCATAATATGTATGGCTATTGCTATATAGTATTGTGTTCATAGACATTGCTAAATAGTATAATTTATGACTGTTGCCATATAGTATTAACTGAAAGAGGGCAGTATGTTAGCATTAATCGTAGCCGTAGCACATAATCGTGTAATCGGTAAAGATAATACTTTGGTTTGGCATTTGCCAAATGATTTGAAATTCTTTAAGGAAAAAACAACAGGACATGTTATTATCATGGGCCGTAAGACCTTTGAAAGCTTACCGTTCTTGTTGCCAAATCGTGAGCATTGGGTAATTACTCGTGATAAAGGTTTTGATGCACCAGAAGGTGTTAAGATTTTCCATAACCCTGAGGAGGCTGCTGAAGCCGCACGTGCGCTTGATGCGGCCTACGTTATTGGTGGCGCTCAAGTATACGAAGCTTTTCTACATTATGTAGATACTATGTATATCACAGAAGTAGACCATGAATTTGATGGGGATGCATTTTTCCCTGAATTCTCAGAGGATGCTTTCACCATCGAATCCGTTGTAGACGGCATTGTGGATGAAAAGAATCAATATCCTCATCGTTTTGTAACCTATCGCAGAAAGGCAGCTAAATGAGTGAAAGAATGTTTGCCCTTATTGGGAGTGAATTAAATGTTAAGCCAAAGCAGGTGCAAGCTGCCGTAGAATTGTTGGACGAAGGCAATACGGTGCCATTTATTGCGCGGTATCGTAAAGAGGTAACGGGCGAATTGCAAGATGAGCAATTGCGCACCATCGAAGAACGTATTAAATACTTGCGCAACTTAGAAACACGTCGCCAAGAAATCATTGCTTCTATTACAGAGCAAGAAAAGATGACAGACGAGTTGATGAAGTCTTTGGAAGCTGCTACAAAGCTACAAGAGTTAGAAGACCTGTACTTGCCATATCGTCCAAAGAAACGTACGCGTGCTATGATTGCCCGTGAACGTGGTTTGGAACCATTGGCTGATATGATTATCAACGATACGGTTACCTCTGGAGAACCGTTAGAGATTGCAAAAGAATACATAACAGAAGAGGTTCCTACGCCAGAGGATGCTATACAAGGTGCTTCTGATATTGTAGCGGAAATTGTCAGTGATAGTGCAGACTTCCGGGCGTACTTGCGTAAGAAGATGTGGAATGAAGGCTTTATTCAAGCTGAATTGAGCGGTGAAGAGGAAGAACAACAACAATTCTTGCAATACGCTGAATATGCTGAGCCCGTACGTCAAATGCCGTCCCATCGTATCTTGGCGGTAAATCGCGGTGAAAAATTAGGTGCTTTAAAACTAGCTCTAACTGTACCAGGTGACACCTATATTGTTTATATGTTACAAAAGTTAGAGAAAAATCCGAAGTCGATCTTTGCAGAGTATAAAGCGGCTGCTGTAGCTGATGCGTACAAGCGTCTTATTTTCCCAGCTTTAGAGCGTGAAATTCGCAATGAATTGACGGAAAAAGCCGATGAGCAAGCTATCAAGGTGTTTGGTGTAAATCTCAAAAATCTATTGTTACAACCACCATTGGCCGGACATGTTATCATGGGCCTTGACCCTGGTTACCGTACTGGCTGTAAAATGGCGATTATCGATCAACAAGGCAATGTGCTCGATTACGGTGCGTACTATTTAACAAATAGTGAAAAGCTTCGCAAGGAAGCTCAAAAGGTATTGGCTGATAAAATCCGTAAGTTTAAGGTTACTCTTTTATCTATCGGCAATGGTACTGCATCCTACGAAACAGAGCAATTTACATCTACCATGATTGAAGAGGAACAATTAGATTGCCACTATATCATCACTAATGAAGCAGGCGCATCTGTATACTCTGCTTCTAAATTGGCTATTGATGAGTTACCAGATTTAGACGTTACTATTCGTGGCGCTGTATCTATTGCCCGCCGCGTGCAAGATCCATTGGCTGAATCTGTTAAAATCGATCCTAAATCTATTGGCGTAGGTCAATATCAACATGACGTAAACCAAAAACAATTGACTCATACTTTGGATCAAGTGGTTGAAACTGTAGTAAATCATGTTGGAGTAGAGCTAAATACTGCATCTCCAGCTATCTTGCAACATGTTGCAGGCATTTCTAGTGCGGTGGCTAAAAATATTGTTGCATATCGTCAAGAGAATGGCGTGTTTAAAAGCCGTAAAGAATTGCTAAAAGTGCCTCGTTTAGGCCCTGCCGCCTTTACACAATGTGCTGGTTTCTTGCGCTTACAACATGGTAAAAATCCACTGGATAATACATCTGTTCACCCAGAGTCTTATGAATTGGCAGAGCGCATTATTGGCGAGTTGGGCTTTACCTTAAAAGATTTACAAGATAAAGCTCAATTAGAAGCTTTGCAAGTAAAATTACCTCTTGTAGATGTTGAGAAAATGGCTGCCAAACTTGATGCGGGCGTGCCGACTGTTCGAGATATTTTGGCGGCTCTTGCTAAACCAGGTCGTGATCCTCGAGAAGATTTGCCGGCTCCATTGACAAGAAAACACGTAGTGAGCCTTGAAGATATCAAGGTGGGTACCATTGTAAAAGGTACCGTTCATAACGTAGTTGATTTCGGAGCTTTCGTAGACTTTGGTCTTAAAACGAATGGTTTATTACATCGCAGCGAGCTTTGCAACAGCCGTCAACATCCATCTGATGTGCTTGCTGTAGGTGATATTATCGAAGCTCAAATTATTTCTGTTGATGTAAAACGCAATCGCATCGGTTTGTCTGTAAAAAGCATTGCAACCAGAAAAACCGAAGAATAACGATAATAACCGTAATAGAAATAATAACGGTCAGCGTCGAAATAATGATAACCGAAATAATAACCGTAATAATGGTGGACGTCAAAATGAGAATCACAATAATGGCTCTCGTAATAATGGGAGTCGTCGTAATTCATAATTTAATAAAAGTCTAGTTAATCTACATTAATAGATTTTAAGTGATAGTCATTCTTGACTAAAAGTCATTATACTAAAAACCACACCCTCTATGGTCTTAGAGGGTGTGGTTTTTCTATATAGCTAAAATCTATGCATATTAATGCAGAATAGATATATCGAAAATAATATATCTGATTGAAAATTTTAGATATGAGGAGTATGATGAAATCAAAGAGGGGGAATTCCTAAATCATATTCCTAAAGAGGAGGTAATGCAATGAGCTTGAACCTTAAAGAAAGATATGGACTTTTAATTAATAATGAATGGGTAAAGGCATCTGACGGTGCTGAATTTAATGTATATAACCCTGCTAATGGCGAACAACTCGCTATCTGTGCAGAGGCGACGAATGATGATGTTGATAAAGCTGTAGAGGCTGCAACAGAAGCTTTCAAAACATGGAAAAAAGTATCTCAAGTAGAACGTGCCGATTATTTGTTAAAAATTGCGGATGCTATCGATGCGCATAAAGAACATTTGGCGCAAGTTGAAACATACGACAATGGTAAACCTATCCGCGAAACATTGAATGTGGATATCCCACTTGGGGCTGACCATTTCCGTTATTTTGCAGGCGTGCTTCGTTCCGAAGAAGGTTCTGCACAAGTATTTGATGAAAATACATTGAGCCTTATTGTGCGCGAACCAATTGGCGTTGTAGGTCAAGTTGTACCTTGGAACTTCCCATTCCTAATGGCCGCTTGGAAATTGGCTCCAGCTCTTGCAGCAGGATGTACAGTTGTTATTAAACCTTCTAGCCATACATCCCTCAGTCTATTAGAACTAGGGGACATTTTGAAAGAAATCTTGCCGCCAGGTGTTGTAAACATCGTAACTGGTAAAGGTTCTAAATCCGGTCAATATATCCTTGATCATCCTGGTTTTAGCAAACTTGCTTTCACAGGCTCTACAGAGGTAGGTCTAGATGTATATAAAGCAGCATCTGAACGCTTGATTCCTGCCACATTGGAATTAGGTGGTAAATCTGCGAATATCTTCTTTGACGATGCGAACTGGAAACAAGCTCTTGACGGAGCAATGCTCGGCATTCTCTTCAACCAAGGTCAAGTATGTTGCGCAGGATCCCGTATCTTCGTACAAGATACAATTTACGATAAATTCGTAGCTGAACTTGCCGCACTATTCGATAAGGTGAAAGTCGGTTTGCCTTGGGATCCATCTACTCAACTTGGCTCCTTGATCTACGAAGACCAAGTTAATAAAGTATTGAGTTATGTAGACCTTGCAAAAGAAGAAGGAGCTCGCATTGTAGCCGGTGGTGTACGTGTTACTGATGGCGAACTTGGTAAAGGTTGCTTTGTAAGACCTACACTTATTGTAGATGCTACAAATGATATGCGTGTAGCTCGCGAAGAAATCTTCGGCCCTGTAGCAGTTGTCATCAAATTCCACAGCGAAGAAGAAGTTATTGAACAAGCTAATGACAGCTTATACGGCCTTGGTGGTGGCGTATTTACTCAAAACATCAACCGTGCTATCCGCGTAGCTCGCGGTATCGAAACAGGTCGTATGTGGGTAAATACATATAACTCTATCCCTGCAGGCGCTCCATTTGGCGGTTACAAACAATCCGGTATCGGACGTGAAACTCATAAAGTTATCCTTGAGCACTACACTCAAATGAAAAACATCATCGTAAACTTGAGCGATAAACCATCTGGTTTCTACGATTTAGATTAATAACATATAAACTTCTCCGATGAACTATAACAAAGAGGCACCTCGAAAGAGGTGCCTCTTTATTAATATTGAGATAAACGGAATATTTTTCTATACGCCTCTGGTGCATTAGAACCATCAGAAGGTTTTATAATAACTCTAATATATATATCTTCTTTGAAGTCTGGATATGTTGTTGCATATTCTTTGCAGAATTGATCCATTCGATTGTAAAAATTTGTTACATCTTGGTTTTGTATGGCCGAATAGGGAATAGGCATTTCAATATACAAAGAAGATGTATCGTATGTAGCATAGGATAACTCCTCTTCTGTTATATAGTTTTTCATTAATGGGAATGCAGTTATTAACGGAATGTTGGTTATCAGTATTCGCTCCACTTGTGGTACAACAGGTGCAGAGGTATGCAAGGCTTCAGATATTTCAATGGGCATTTGTGGATATTTGTCAAAGGTGACTTGCCATCTATTGTTCCTATGAGATTCCAAGTGATATGTTAGATTAGGATAATCCTCATTTATATATTGTTGTACCTCATCTTCACTATAATGTGAGAGAAGATGACAACCCGTTGTTAGTATGAGGGATAGTACAATTAACGGTAGTAATACAAATCTTTTAAGAGTAAATGGTTTCATTGGTATTCCTTTTGTAATGCTCTTGAAAGTTCAGTAAAATGGTAATTACTTAAAAGGCATTGCTTAATTGTTGGTAGGATTTTAGTGTATATTATTTTAATTATATTATACCTAAATTATATTTTTACTCATATAGTTGATTAATACCATACAATTCTTCCATAAACTATAACAAAGAAGCACCTCAAATAAGGGGTCTCTTTTGTACGTAACAAGTCTATTACCTGTGACTGTATACGCTATGTTATAATTGTAGCCATATGAAAATGTGTTGTTTGAGAGGGCGGTATATACCATGATTCACGTAGATTATCTGTTAGTTATAGGAATATTACTTAGTGTTTTACTCTTTCTTTTAGTTGGGGTCTTTTACTATAGTAAATCTAAACTTTTAAAGGGACTCAATATTTGGTTCTTAATAATACTTAGCGCTCTTTTGAGTTATTTATTATATCCTTTATATGAATTGACAGATTATAGAGAAGAATTTACGTCAATCGTTATAATCGCTGCGATAATCATTAAAATAATTATCAACTTATCTATATTTATGATAGCAGATAGAATAACAACAAAATGGATTTCTAAATTATTATTAATTATATGGGTTGTTCTTGTTGAATGTTTGTATACGCCTATTCATTTATCATACCTTATTTTCCTTTGTGTATCTGGTGGAATCGTTTTAATAGAACAGTTAAGGGAGAGAAGAACGTCTATTTAGTTTAGATTCGTAATTACTCTTATAGCGCTCACCCTCGAAATATGATATACTATTCTAACGCGCATAGTTCGTGCGCGATAGGAGGAAACACATTTAGATGTTAGAAAAATTTGAACAATTAATGATTAGCGAACCTGTTCTAAGAGCGTTAAACGATATGGGCTTTGAAGAGCCTACGCCAATTCAACAGGAAGCTATCCCAGTTGCCATGAGCGGTAAGGACATGATCGGTCAAGCTCAAACAGGTACTGGTAAGACAGCAGCATTTGGCTTGCCTGTATTGGAACGCGTAGACGGGAATGAGCGTCACGTTCAAGTAGTTATTTTATCCCCTACACGAGAATTAGCTATTCAAGTAGCCGAAGAGCTTAACAAAATGGCTCAGTATACGAATATCACAGCATTGCCAATCTACGGCGGTCAAGATATTAATCGTCAGTTCCGTGCCTTGAAAAAGAATCCTCAAATCATCGTTGCCACTCCTGGCCGATTGATGGATCATATGGATCGTGGTTCTATTAAATTTGACCATGTGAAAGTTGTGGTATTGGACGAAGCCGATGAAATGTTAAATATGGGCTTTGTTGATGATATCAATAAAATCTTGGGTGCTATCCCAGAAGACCATCAAACATTGTTGTTCTCTGCAACTATGCCTAAAGCTATCCAACAATTAGCTGAAACATATTTGACAGAGCCAACATTGATTCGCATGAAACCGACTCAAGTTACGATGGACTTGATCGAACAATACTATATCGAAGTGCAAGACCGTCAAAAATTCGATGTTCTTTGTCGTTTGTTTGATATCCAAACACCTGAACTTGCTATTATCTTCACGCGTACGAAACGTCGTGTTGATGAAGTAACAGAAGGCCTTAAGAAACGTGGTTACATGGCGGAAGGCATCCATGGCGATTTGTCTCAACAAAAACGGGACAGCGTAATTCGTCAATTCCGCGAAGGTACCATCGATATTCTCGTGGCTACTGATGTGGCAGCTCGTGGTCTTGATATTTCTGGCGTATCTCACGTATATAACTATGATATGCCTCAAGATCCTGAAAGCTACACACACCGCGTAGGTCGTACAGGTCGTGCCGGTAAAGCAGGTCAAGCTTTCACGTTCGTTATCCCTCGTGAAATGGAGCATTTACATGCTATCGAACGTTTAACAAAACGTAAAATCGCACGTCGTCGTGCACCTTCCTTAGGTGAAGTGCTTGAAGGTCAACAACGTTTGGCAATTGAAAGCCTCGTTGAAATGACAGATAATCTAGAAGCCTTGGCGCCTTTCAAATCTAGTGCTGAGGAATTGTTGAATGATACAGATTCCGTAACACTTTTGGCGGCAGCTCTTAAATTGTTAACAAAAGAACCAGATACTACTCCTGTAAATATTACAGAAGAAAAACCATTGCGCGTACGCCGTCGTCGTGAAAGTGGTCGTAGTGATCGTCGCCGTCGTGATGGTGATCGTCGTCGAGATGACCGCCCACGTCGCAGTCGCGATGATCGTAGAAGTGATCGTCGCAATGACCGTAAAGGTGACCGCCGCAGAGATGAGCGTAAATTTGATCGTCCGCGTGGAGAGAAAAAAACTCGCCATCAAAGTGAAGGTTTTAAACCTTACTTTAAAGACTAATAGGATGTGGATTGCTTCTGGGCAATCCACATTTTTTATTACTTAATAGTTAATACTATTTATCTTGATAAGTGTTGAGAATTTTGGTATAATAAATAATAATTATTTCTTGTAAACGGTCGATAATGGCCTATGCCTTATAGATTTCCAAGTGGAGAAAGGTAGATTATTATGGATATCGCACAAATTTTGCGTAGCCAGGGGTTTAAAGTAACTCCACAACGTATTGCGATTTATGATGCTTTGCGTGGTCATCATGATCATCCAACAGCAGAGATGTTGTATCATACGTTGCGCCCAGAACATCCAAGCATGAGCTTGGCTACAGTGTACAAGACGATGGAGATTTTTGAAAAAATCGGTCTTGTTAAAATTTTTAGAAGTTGGTGATGAGCGTGCTCATTACGATTGGGATACACAAGCTCATTCCCATATCCGTTGCATTCGTTGCAATAAGGTAGAGGATATGATGGGCATTGATTTGAAAGCTATCAAAACGATTGCTGATCAAGGTAGCGAATATCAATCACAGGTCAACATATTACCTTCGAAGGTGTTTGCCCTGAGTGTGCAAAAAAGAAAGTCATTAATAGATAACCCCTGTTGTTGAAGGGCTCCTTCACGGCAGGGGTTATATTAGTTATCGTATATCTTATATCTAATCGTATATCGTATACCTTATATCTATTAGTGTTATAGAATAGCTATAATTAGATATAAGCATAATACAATAGATATTAGAGTTAGGCGTTTTATAATTATAAAATTGTAGAAATCGTATAGTCATATATAGAGGAGTATTATGTTTGTAATAGGCAGTCACTTATCAATTAGCAAAGGTTATTTACATATGGGCAAAGAAGCTACTAAAATTGGGGGCAATACGTTCCAATACTTTACGCGCAACCCTCGTGGTGGTAGCATGCGAGCTCTCGATGTAGAGGATATGAATAACCTTAGTTCATATATGAAAGAGCACAACTTTGGTACTTTGTTGGCACATGCGCCGTATACCTATAACCCTTGTGCCGCCAAAGAGGATTTACGCGCTTTTGCGAAGCAATCTATGATGGAAGATTTAGAGCGTATGGAATATTTGCCAGGTCAAATGTATAACTTTCACCCTGGTAGTCATGTGAAGCAAGGCGTAGATCAAGGTATTGAATACATTGTAGAGTGTTTGAATGAAATCTTATTCCCAGGTATGAAGACAACAGTCCTCTTGGAAGTAATGGCTGGTAAGGGTACAGAAATTGGCTCTCGTTTTGAAGAAATTGCACGCATCATCGATGGCGTAAAGCTAAAAGAGTACATGGGTGTGTGCGTTGATACTTGCCATATTCACGAAGGGGGTTATGATATCGTACATAATCTCGATGGCGTTATTGATGAGTTCGATCGAATTGTAGGTCTTGATCGTTTGAAAGCCATTCATTTGAATGACTCTAAAAATCCTATGGGTGCCCATAAAGATCGTCATGAAAAAATTGGGGAAGGACATATTGGTATCGATGCTATTGCCCGCGTTGTAACACATCATAAATTGACGAACTTGCCATTCTACTTGGAAACACCAAATGAATTGGACGGTTACGCAAAGGAAATTGCTATGCTACGCTCTATCGTAGAGAATAAATAATTAAATCATAGATGCTAATTTAGTTATATAATAAATATGTAGAATACTTGATGCTATACTAGTTATTGCAAATACATAAAGCTATTAAAACTATTAAGACTATTAAAGCTATATAAAGTTATTGAATTTCCATAAACTTATGAGATTAACAGATTGTTTTAGCATTTGAATACATACATTGTGTAAGGTATAGGGAGAGCTGGAAAGGGGACAAATGCGTTTTTTACATACTGCCGATTGGCATTTAGGGCGTATTTTTTTATGGCCAGTACTTAACAGGGGACCAAGCTCATGTGTTGGAACATCAGTTTTTTAATATTTTGAAAGATGAAAACATCGATGGTATATTGCTTGCAGGGGATATTTTTGATAGAGCGGTGCCACCCATTGAAGCTATCGAATTGTGGGACTCCATCATCACTCGTCTCGCTATGGACTACAAGGTGCCTCTCTTTGTGGTGAGCGGTAATCACGATGGGGCGGAACGTCTTGAAGTGGGGCGCTCTATGTTGGGCCAATCGGGTATCCATATTTGGGGCTCTCCTCATCACGCGTTGAAGCCTTTTGAATTTGAAGGGACAGATGGCAAGGTGGCTATTTGTCCTATGCCTTTTAGTGAACCTCGGCGCATAGGAGCAGCTTTATTTGCTAGTGTTGATATGGCAGATGCAGGGACTAGTGATATAGAAACTGATGAAACAGTAACACAGAATATTGGCCGAAATAACGAGAATAATTTAAACCTTCACAATTATGACCAAATGTACCAGGCTTGGAGCGACTACTTGTATAAACAAGTGCCTAAGGGGATACGCAGTATCGCCATTAGCCATGCTTTTGTTATGGGCGGTGAAGTAGGGGGTTCAGAGCGTACCTTGTCTGTAGGTGGCAGCGAACAGGTAAATCCTCAAGTCTTTAAAGACTTTCACTATACTGCCTTGGGACATTTACATGGGCCTCAACGAATGGGTGCAGATTATATTCGCTATAGTGGCTCTCCATTAAAATATTCCTTTGATGAACATATGCAGAAGAAGTCTTTCACCATCATTGATATGGATACAAAGGGGAACGTAGATATTAGTACGATTCCTGTAGAGGCGAAGCGAGATGTAGTCATTTTGGAAGGATATTTTGAAGACCTGTTAAATGATAAAGCATTACAGGCTAAACATAGGGATGATTATGTGCAAGCCCGTTTACTTGATACGATGCCGATTATGGATGGAATGGCTAAACTGCGCCAGGTATATCATCGTTGTATGACCATTGATCTAGTTGGTCGCGTGGCAGGGCCTATAGCAGATATGGGTGAGGCAATTTTCAAAGAATTAAATGAACGTGATCTATTTAATCAGTTTGCAGAAACTGTGTGGAAGGAACCTTTAACAGAGAAAGAACAGCAATATATCAACTCTGTATGGGACCGAATTCTTAAGGAGGACTAAATGAAGCCTATATCATTAACTATAGAAGCCTTTGGTCCGTATCGTGATTCGGTCACTTTAGATTTTAATGAGCTTCAAGACCATTCCATGTTTCTCATTGCTGGTCCTACAGGGGCAGGGAAAACATCAATCTTAGATGCCATGGTGTATGCCTTGTATGGTGAGCCGAGTGGAGAAGTACGCAAAACAGATGCTATTCGCAGTGACTTTGCAGAACCTCATCGTATGACTCGTGTCGATTTCTCCTTTGCTATTGGCAATGCACAATATCGTGTTGAACGGTTACCGAAACAGATGGTAGCAAAGAAACGTGGTACGGGAATGCGTGAGCAGAATACTAGCGCTACTGTATATGAGAAGAAAGATGGTGAGTGGAAGGTCATTGCTGCCTCTGCTGTCGCCATTCGCGATACTATTCAGCAAATTATAGGATTTCGTAAGGATCAGTTCTTACAAGTTGTGCTATTACCTCAAGGGGAATTCCGAAAGTTGCTAGTGGCCTCTACGAGTGAACGTGAGGAATTACTACATACACTTTTTAGAACGGAGCTATATCGAAAATTACAAGAAGCACTGAAGGCTGCTTATGATGAAGCAAAGGCAGGTATTGAAGAAAATCTAACTAAGCAAAGTACATTTATGCAGTCCATCCCTCATGATGGAGCGACTCCAATGGTAACCATTGAGCATGTGCGTGAGTTACTAGCAAATCGGGGCCCATATCGAGATGCTCTCGCGGTAGAACGAGATGAGGCAGTAACCGTGGTAGAACAGTTTAATGTGCTCCGAAATCAATGGTCTTTATATAATCAGGCTCAACAATCTCTTGCTGAGGCTACTTCGAAACTTGACATGGTGAAAGTAAGGGAAACTGAGCGTGTAAATCTAAGCGAAAAGGTTCAGTTCCTTAACTCTTTGGCACCAACTCATGAATTATATAAACAATATATTGAGAAACAAGCTATATTAAAAACTTTAGAACAGGCCCTTTCAGATGCGAAAGAACATGTAGAACTAGCAACTCAACATGAGGCTAAATGTTTAGACTTATACAGTGACTTAGAAGGTCGAGCTGAAAGTATACAAGATAAAAGAACTGCTTTGGCTCAATTTCAACAACAAGCAGAGAAGTTTAATGAGTTAGATGTATTGAAAAAGGAATTGTCCACATTACAGAGTCGTTTAGAAGAATTGGATAGTAAAAAAAGCGAAGATGCCTTAGCTAAACAACGGGAGCTTGTGAAAACTTTAGAAAACGACTTAGAAAGTTTGCGTAAACAGTTACGAGATAATAACAAATTCTTAGAGGATGTTAATGTTATTCAAGGGCAACTAAATGATTTACATAGATATTCTGAATTGCTAGAAGAAATTAATAAGGTACAAAAAGAAATCGACGATAAAGGTCAAACGTTAGCGTCTTTAGATGAAACCTTGCAGGTTGCAAAGGTACATCTTGAACGATTAGAGCATCTAATGCAAGAAGGGCGTGCCTTTGAGCTAGTTCATTTAGTTGCAGATAATGAGCCTTGCCCGGTTTGTGGCTCTACAGATCATCCACGGTTAGCAGCTAAGCCGGAGATGTATCCCACTAAGGATGAAATTGAAGAGGCTCGCAAAACCCGTGACGTGGCACTGCAAAAGCAGGCTAGCGAAGTGGGACAACAGAAAACATTAGATGCTCGTCTTAAGGAGCTAGCTAAGTTAGAAGTAGAACAATGTTCCAAACTTAAGTCATCTATGGATGGTTTTTCTAAGAAAAACTTTACATCTGTTCAACAAGATTTGTTGACTAAAATGGAGCGACTTACAGCTTTACATGGTGAGTCTGAATTGTTGAGTAACACTATAGCTGACAATGAACATAAGTTAAAAGTAGCTAGAGATAAGTTAGTAACTTTAGAACTTGCCCATAATGAATTACTTAAAAATCTACACGACCTAGAAATTCGTATTAGCTCAGTACAAGCTAATATTGATGCTCTAGCTAAAACTTTACCAATCACGGATATAGATGCATGGCAAAAACAGTTAGAGTCATTGGATAGTGATATTACACTCTACGATGAGCAGGTGAAAGTTAGCAAAACTAATTTAGATACTGCTCGAGAACAGTTGAATGCCAAACGCGGACGCTTAGAAACTTTGTCCTCTCAAGTAAAAGAAGAAACAAAAAATCTTAATTTGCGGTATAAGAACTATACAAAGTCATTACAAGCCATTTCTTTAGGAGAGGATGATTTTGTAGAGGCTTTACGTGATATTAAAGAGATAGAGACCTATAGAACACAGCTGAACGTTTTGTCTGAAGCCTTTAATAAAGCACAAGCTGTGTATGATGCGGCATTAAAAGCCACAGAAACTATGGTTAAGCCAAGTGATAGTATTACTGATGAAATTTATTCTACAGCAGTAGAGCATCGAGATATATTAGTAGGTAATCTTGCGGCATGGGATAAAGAAACAAAGCATATCGAAACTACGCTCACCTCATTAGAAGCACTCGAAGCTGCTATGGGCGAGGCTCGTGAAAAGGTGAAGTTCTTAAGCCGATTAAATGATCTCGCTAATGGTGGGGAGCAAGGCTTTAAAAATGTTACCTTTGAACGCTATGTACTGGGGGCGATTTTAGATGAGGTTGTATATGCTGCTAATTTACGACTTCAGAAGATGAGTCGCAACAGATATTCCTTGGAGAGATCCGACTATACAGGTGGTGGTCGTGGCAAGCAAGGCCTCGATTTGGCGGTTATGGATGCTTTTACAGGCCAATCTAGACCAGCAAATACCTTATCTGGTGGTGAAACATTCTTGGCCTCTATGGCGCTTGCCTTGGGATTAGCGGATGTTATCCAAAGCTATGCTGGTGGCATCCATATGGATACGATGTTTATTGATGAAGGTTTTGGTACACTCGATCCAGATACATTGGAACTCGCCATGGAAACATTGTTACAGTTGCAATCGTCAGGACGTCTCATCGGCATCATTTCTCATGTACCTGAGTTAAAGTCTCGTATACCTGCTCATTTAGAAGTGACTCGAGGTGACGACGGTAGTACGGCAAAATTTGTTATTAACTAGATATCATAAACTAGATATAGATTTGCCAAATGTGTTACTATAAAAAGAGGAGAATTCCTACAAAAACATCCTGTATTTACGAAGGGGGTTCTATGAAGTTTTCGTTTGCTCATAATAATATAAATGTTAAAGACCTTGATAAAAGTCTAGCATTCTATAAAGAGGCGTTATTGCTCGAGGAGTCTCGTCGTTTGGAAGACCCAAGCGGTGCTTTTACCCTCGTGTATTTAAAAAGTCCTTATACAGCACATGAATTAGAACTTACATGGTTGCGTGACTGGGATCGTCCTTATAATTTGGGGGATAATGAATTCCACTTGGCATTCTATGTAGATGACTATGAAGCGGCTCTTAAAAAGCATAAAGAAATGGGCGTTGTTGCTTATGAGAATGCTGATATGGGTATTTATTTCATAGCAGATCCAGATGGATATTGGACAGAAATCATTCCGGCGGGGAAATATTAATGGAATATATGTTAACCCGTTTAGAGTGGTTGGTTGGTCCCAATAAAATCCAAACATTAAGAGACACGTCTATCGCGCTCTTTGGTGTAGGTGGCGTAGGTGGTGGTGCCCTTGAGGCATTGGTGCGAGCTGGTGTAGGTCGCATCGTCATTATCGATGGAGATTCCATAGCGCCTAGCAATTTGAACCGTCAAATGATTACGACTCATAATACGATTGGGGAACGTAAGGTAGAGGTAGCAAAGGCGCGAGCGCTTTCTATCAATCCTGATGTGGTGATAGAAACTCATGATATTATGTATACTGAGGAAAACTATCCTGGATTTATTCAAAGCTTGAACGTTGATTATGTTATTGACGCCATCGATATGGTAACGGCAAAACTTAATATCATTGAGGTTTGTCAACGTGAAAGCATCCCTGTTATTTCTTGTATGGGCGGAGGTAATCGCTTTTACCCAGAAAAACTTATGATTGCAGATATCAATAAGTCTCATACATGTCCTTTGGCACGCGTTATGCGTCGGGAACTCAAAAAACGGGGTATAAAAAAACAATTAGTTTTATTTTCTACTGAAAAACCGACAAAACCACAGTTCCGTGGTGATGCCACAAGTCCTGGGACATGTAGTTTTGTGCCACCAGTGGCAGGTTTTATATTAGCAGCACATGTGTTGCGTACAATTTTGGAGGTACCTGAACAATGAAGAAAGCGAAGATCCATATGGCTGACGGCGGTGATATCGTAATTGAATTATTTGAAAAAGAAGCGCCTGGCACAGTACAAAACTTTATCGACTTGATTAACAAAGGCTTCTACAATGGCCTTCGTTTTCACCGTGTAATTCCTGGTTTCGTAGCACAAGGTGGTTGTCCTAATGGCAACGGTACAGGTGGTCCTGGCTATACTATTAAAGATGAATTAGTTGGCAATCCGCATAAACATGAGCGCGGTGCTTTATCTATGGCTCATCGTGGCCCTAATACTGGTGGTAGTCAGTTCTTTATTGTATATGAGCCACAACCTCATTTAGATGGTGTACATACTGTATTTGGTAAAGTCATTGAAGGTATGGATGTAGTTGATGGTATCCAACAAGGTGCTATCATGGAAACTGTAGAAGTAATCGAAGGTTAATCTCATGAATGAAGTATCTATTAAACATCCAGAATGGCTATATATCGATGTAAATGGTAAAACATCATATGGGTATGACCAAGAGTGGTTCACTGATGAGTGGCAACGCTTGTCTGGTTGTGGGCCTACATCGGCATCACAAGTATTGGGCTATTCGCTATTTAGGGATGGCTTATTAGATCTAGAAACCACATCCGACCAAACGCTTGCTTTAGAACGGATGAACTTAGTTTGGAAATATGTAAAGCCACGTTTTGGTGGTGGTGTTTATAAAACTCAATGGATGGAACGTGGTCTTACTCGCTTACTCGAGGATAAAAGCCTATCTTATGATGTACATATGTTGAATGTATCTCCGTTCTGTGCATCACGCGTAGAGGTGGAGGCTGCAGCTCAGTTTATACATGATGCATTGGCGCAGGATGTGCCTGTAGCTTTTTTAAATCGTCATAAAGGAAAAGAAAAGGCTCTCTATACCTGGCATTGGGTTCCGATTCACAAGATGTTTATGGACGGTGATGATATCCGCTGTGGCATCTTTGATGAAGGTGAAATTCGTGATTTCTCTTTGGCGAATTGGATGAAAGACACTATTTTAGGTGGTGGATTCTGTTACATTAGTCGTAAAGAGTAAGTAATAGAGCAATTAAAGTAATATACATACGCATCGCAGTGATTTGCGATGCGTATTGTAGTATAAATAGTAGGAGGTACTACATGAGTCAATGGATTACTGAGGAACAAACACCTCACTTACGTCTAAGCGCTGAAGCGGAAGAAGTGCTTTACTCTGGGGAATCTGAGTTCCAGAAAATTGAAGTTTTTAAATCAAAAGAGTATGGTATGATGCTCGCTTTAGATGGCGTGTTCCAAACATCTGAGCGTGAAGAGTTTATCTATCATGAAATGATGAGCCATATCCCTTTGTTCTTACATCCTAATCCTGAGCGCGTTTTGATTATCGGTGGTGGTGATGGTGGCGTAGCTAGAGAATGTGTACGTCATGATTGTGTAAAAGAAGTAACAATGGTTGAAATCGATGGTAAGGTTGTAGAGTTGGCAAAACAATATCTACCAACTATTGCTAAAGCTATGATTGAAAACCACCCTAAATTGACTGTAAAAATTGGTGATGGTATTGGTTTCATGGCAGAAGCAGAAGATTACTATGATGTAATTATCGTGGATTGTTCCGATCCAATCGGTCCTGGTGAAGGCTTATTTACAGAAGAATTCTATAAAAATACATTAAAAGCTTTGAAAGCTGATGGCTTGTTTGTACAACAAACAGAATCTCCGATGTTACATCAACCATTAGTGGAAAAAGTTTTTGGTTACGTTAATAGCCATTTCCCAATTGCTCGCTTATATACAGCTTTCATTCCAATCTATCCTGCAGGGATGCATTGTTTCACCTTGGGGTCCAAAACATTTGATCCTCTAACATGGACTCCAAACCGAGAACAAAACTTTGAAACTAAGTACTATAATGCAGACATTCAAAAAGCTGCTTTTGCATTGCCAAATTTTGTAAAAAATTATTTGCCAACTAAGTAAATAATATGTATAATGGGGAAGCACCATTTGTGAAACGAAAGTTTCCGATAGTGCTTCCTTATTTATATGGGGATTAAAGGGCTTATATTAGAGATAACACAATTAAAAGTTTCGTTTGTAAAAATTAATGAAATTGAGAAAAAGGTGTTGACACAAATCTCTAGAAAAGATATAATTCTCTTTGTTACGAAGACAATGTCTTCGATACCTACAAGGTGGTGGGTATGGTGAAGCGGTTAACACGGCGGATTGTGGCTCCGTTACGCGTGGGTTCGATCCCCACTACTCACCCCATAACCTACACATCGTAATCACTGTAGGGGTGTCGCCAAGTGGTAAGGCAACGGACTTTGACTCCGTTATGCGCTGGTTCGATCCCAGCCACCCCTGCCAACATGACTCACTAGCTCAGTTGGCAGAGCACCTGACTTTTAATCAGGGTGTCCCGCGTTCGAGTCGCGGGTGAGTCACCAAATTAAAACTCACAAACTTCGGTTTGTGAGTTTTCTATCTCTATTTTTAGAGATTTTGGTTATGATTGTGAGTATAAATTTAATCAAAAATCGGTTGAAAAAATCTTTGGAAAAGAGGTTGACGATTTAAGGTTAGATTGATATACTATACAAGTCGTTAGGGCGCAGAACTAACGTAACAGATCTTTGAAAACTGAACAATGATAGGTAATCAATCATATGATTGAACATATGCCAGAGTGCGGGTTTTGACATAGTCAAAACCAACCATAATTCAAAGCTACTTCAATGTAGCGACAACAAAACGAATGAGCTATTCAAATAGCTTCAAGATATCTTGGAGAGTTTGATCCTGGCTCAGGACGAACGCTGGCGGCGTGCTTAACACATGCAAGTCGAACGAAGAGCGATGGAAGCTTGCTTCTATCAATCTTAGTGGCGAACGGGTGAGTAACGCGTAATCAACCTGCCCTTCAGAGGGGGACAACAGTTGGAAACGACTGCTAATACCGCATACGATCTAATCTCGGCATCGAGGATAGATGAAAGGTGGCCTCTACATGTAAGCTATCACTGAAGGAGGGGATTGCGTCTGATTAGCTAGTTGGAGGGGTAACGGCCCACCAAGGCGATGATCAGTAGCCGGTCTGAGAGGATGAACGGCCACATTGGGACTGAGACACGGCCCAGACTCCTACGGGAGGCAGCAGTGGGGAATCTTCCGCAATGGACGAAAGTCTGACGGAGCAACGCCGCGTGAGTGATGACGGCCTTCGGGTTGTAAAGCTCTGTTAATCGGGACGAAAGGCCTTCTTGCGAATAGTGAGAAGGATTGACGGTACCGGAATAGAAAGCCACGGCTAACTACGTGCCAGCAGCCGCGGTAATACGTAGGTGGCAAGCGTTGTCCGGAATTATTGGGCGTAAAGCGCGCGCAGGCGGATAGGTCAGTCTGTCTTAAAAGTTCGGGGCTTAACCCCGTGATGGGATGGAAACTGCCAATCTAGAGTATCGGAGAGGAAAGTGGAATTCCTAGTGTAGCGGTGAAATGCGTAGATATTAGGAAGAACACCAGTGGCGAAGGCGACTTTCTGGACGAAAACTGACGCTGAGGCGCGAAAGCCAGGGGAGCGAACGGGATTAGATACCCCGGTAGTCCTGGCCGTAAACGATGGGTACTAGGTGTAGGAGGTATCGACCCCTTCTGTGCCGGAGTTAACGCAATAAGTACCCCGCCTGGGGAGTACGACCGCAAGGTTGAAACTCAAAGGAATTGACGGGGGCCCGCACAAGCGGTGGAGTATGTGGTTTAATTCGACGCAACGCGAAGAACCTTACCAGGTCTTGACATTGATGGACAGAACTAGAGATAGTTCCTCTTCTTCGGAAGCCAGAAAACAGGTGGTGCACGGTTGTCGTCAGCTCGTGTCGTGAGATGTTGGGTTAAGTCCCGCAACGAGCGCAACCCCTATCTTATGTTGCCAGCACTTTGGGTGGGGACTCATGAGAGACTGCCGCAGACAATGCGGAGGAAGGCGGGGATGACGTCAAATCATCATGCCCCTTATGACCTGGGCTACACACGTACTACAATGGGAGTTAATAGACGGAAGCGAGATCGCGAGATGGAGCAAACCCGAGAAACACTCTCTCAGTTCGGATCGTAGGCTGCAACTCGCCTACGTGAAGTCGGAATCGCTAGTAATCGCAGGTCAGCATACTGCGGTGAATACGTTCCCGGGCCTTGTACACACCGCCCGTCACACCACGAAAGTCGGAAGTGCCCAAAGCCGGTGGGGTAACCTTCGGGAGCCAGCCGTCTAAGGTAAAGTCGATGATTGGGGTGAAGTCGTAACAAGGTAGCCGTATCGGAAGGTGCGGCTGGATCACCTCCTTTCTAGGGAGACATACACTAGGCCAAGAGCTTAGATGTCACTTAGGTCGACACTTTGGCCAGTAAGTAGACGTAGCATAAGCGCTAGCTGTACTTACACACTTATCATTGTTTGGTTTTGAGAGATCTGTAAAGACTCTCAGATGGTTTAATACCATTTACAATTTAATAGATTTCGATGGCTATCTAGGCGCATGAGATGAACGACGTCGCCGCGTAATGGTAATTACGCAAGACAAGTGAAGCGAATGCAACGACGATAGACGCGAAATATATGAATTGTTTGTTCTTTGAAAACTGCATAGAAGAATTAATATATATTTGTAAGGTCATCTCTTAGAATTTCTAAGTAGGTTGACCCGAGCACATAGGAAATAATTCTCTGACTTAATGGTGACGTACATGAAAATGTACGGCTACAAAAAACGACAATGTATCTAATGCATGTCAATGAAATCTAAGAGATTTTCATCAGAAGATGTAAAATAAGTAAAGATTTTAAGGGCGTACGGTGGATGCCTTGGCGATATCAGCCGAAGAAGGACGCGGTAAGCTGCGATAAGCTACGGAGAGGTGCAAGCAACCTGTGACCCGTAGATTTCCGAATGGGGGAACCCGGCAGTGGTTATGCACTGTCACCC